>ERZ791802.1777-NODE-1777-length-15113-cov-10.340151_pt1 | contig 15113 bp, 15 predicted proteins | sample MGYA00510308_ERZ791802 | MGnify/ENA primary metagenome ERZ791802 (study PRJEB30046, sample SAMN00792028) | human gut metagenome | study: EMG produced TPA metagenomics assembly of the A metagenome-wide association study of gut microbiota in type 2...
CATCAGGCACAGAAAAACAGACTCCATAATATTGTCCGGGATTGGGATAGGGGTCCTGTCCAAGAATAACAACTTTTACTTTTTCGAAGGGACAGGAATTGAATATATGAAAAATCTGATGTCCAAGAGGGAGGACGTGTGCCCGTTTGTATTCATCTTTGACGAATGAAACCAACTTTTCGAAGTATGGTTTGTCAAATTCTTCTTGTAATTGTTGTTTCCAACTTGGTTCTATTCTGACATTCATAAGGGGGGACTTGATAAATTATGCAATGGCAAAAGTAGATATATTACAAGAGAATATCAAGAATGAGAGGCGAAATTGTGTATCTCGCCGATTTAGGATGAATTGTGTGCTAATAAATGATAATTATCGTCTTTCTTCCGAAAAAGAATGAATATAAACGTATTTTTCTGATTTATTACGTTACCTTTGTTCCCAGAGTTTGAGTTACGAATCATTATCGTATAGTTCTTCTTTTAATAATAATATTAGTAAGTAGGCCTTTTCTGTAATTATCCTCCTCACTCCAATTTAGTATTTATTTTAATAAAAGTTTAAATGAACATTTACATCGCAGGTTTAAGTTATCGTACAAACGATGCGGACTTAACAAATTTATTTGCAGAGTTTGGAGAAGTTTCTTCAGCTAAAGTTATTATGGATAGAGAGACTGGTAAATCCAGAGGATTCGCTTTTGTAGAAATGGCGAACGAAGAAGAAGGACAGAAGGCAATAGACGAATTGAACGGCGTTGAATATGACCAGAAGGTTATTTCAGTAAGCGTTGCACGTCCTCGCGCAGAGAAACCGGCATACGGTGGAAACCGTGGAGGTGGTTACGGCAATTCCAGAAGATATTAAATATCCGGACTTAGGGAAAGCGGAGGAAATATTTCTTCTGCTTTTCTATAAAGTCTTTATATATCCGCCTTTATGATTTGTCTGCGGAGGTTGTCTTAATCTGGCAGCCGGAAATGAAAATCATCTAACAATTAAGTTCTGCTAATTCTCACTCCTCTGTGTAGTGCAACTAGGATACCCCAGATCCTGATCTTTTCATGTCTAAAGAAGAATTATTAGGCTTTATTGCAATTAGATACTCCCGGGAATCGAGAGTATAAGTTTAATAATTATATCACAAAGTCTATATTGATAATTGTGTCGGTATTATTGTGAACATTTGCATGAAATGTTTTCAGATGTGCCGGCGTAATAACAAGGTATAGCAAATTACATTTATGACATTTAAAGATTTAAAAATAACCGAACCGATTTTAAAGGCAATTGAAGAAAAAGGATATACTGTGCCGACTCCTATTCAGGAAAAAGCAATTCCTGCCGCATTAGTGAAAAGAAATATATTGGGTTGTGCGCAAACGGGAACAGGGAAAACTGCTTCGTTTGCAATTCCTATCATCCAGCATTTACAGGAAAATAAAGAGACTGGCAAACGTCAGGGTATCAAAGCGTTGATATTAACGCCTACCCGTGAACTTGCTTTGCAAATCAGTGAATGTATTGACGATTATTCAAAATATACCCGTGTCCGTCACGGCGTTATCTTCGGCGGGGTGAATCAGCGTCCGCAGGTTGATATGTTGCATAAAGGAATTGATATTCTGGTGGCGACTCCGGGACGTTTGCTTGATTTGATGAATCAGGGATATATCCATCTGGATAAGATACAATATTTTGTGCTTGATGAAGCAGACCGTATGCTCGATATGGGATTTATCCATGATATTAAGCGGATATTGCCAAAACTTCCGAAAGAAAAGCAGACTTTGTTTTTCTCAGCGACAATGCCGGATAGTATTATTGCATTAACTAAATCTCTGTTGAAGAATCCGGTTAAGATTTATATAACACCGAAATCATCTACCGTGGATTCAATCAAACAAGTGATATATTTTGTGGAGAAAAAAGAGAAGAGTCAACTGTTGATTTCGATTCTGCAAAAAGCGGATAATCAGTCCGTGTTAATCTTTTCGCGTACGAAGCACAATGCTGATAAGATTGTCAGGATATTGGGTAAAGCGGGGATTGGAAGTCAGGCTATCCATGGAAACAAGAGTCAGGCAGCAAGACAGTCTGCATTGGGGAATTTCAAATCGGGAAAAACAAGGGTGATGGTAGCTACCGATATTGCTTCTAGGGGAATCGATATTAATGAGTTGCCGTTAGTTATCAACTATGATCTTCCTGACGTTCCCGAAACTTATGTACACCGTATCGGGCGTACCGGAAGGGCGGGAAATGAAGGAACAGCGCTTACGTTCTGCTCGCAGGAAGAACGAAAACTCGTCAATGATATTCAGAAATTGACTGGTAAGAAACTAAATAAGGCTGATTTTACTATTTAAAATCAGCAATTTACAATCTTTTTAAACTATAATATTAAACTAAATATAAATTCTATGGCAAAATCCATGACAGTTGGTAAACGTGAAAATGAGAAGAAAAGACTTGCTAAGCGAGAAGAAAAACTAAAGAAGAAAGAAAGCAGGAAATTATCAGGGGCTAGTAGCTTCGATGATATGATTGCTTATGTGGACGAGAATGGGATGATTACCTCAACTCCGCCCGCTGATGATGTTAAAAAGGAAGAGATTAATCCGGATGAAATAATCATAGCGACTCCGAAGAAAGAGGAAGAAGAACCGGTCATCTTGAGAGGTCGTGTTGAATTCTTTAATGAGGCAAGAGGATTTGGCTTTATTAAAGACCTTTCCGGAGTTGAAAAGTATTTTTTTCATGTGAACAATGTTGTTGGTAATATTGCGGAAAATAATATCGTTACATTTGACCTTGAGCGCGGAGTAAAAGGGATGAATGCAGTCAATATATGTTTGGAAAACAAATCTAAATCGGAAAATTTGGCTTTGGCTAAACCTGAATAAGGAGATTTGTATTCTGCTTGTGTATAAAACTAAAAAAAGAGATATGAAAAAAGGTAATATTATGCGTGATGTTGTTTCATCCAGCCAGTTTACTGAAAATGTAATTAAGGAGTATAAAAAGGGTGTGGGGGATGTAGTGCTTGTAGCAATTACTCCCCGGACTACTATTGAACTTCCTGCACATTTGACTCAAGCAGAAATAGATGCTCGTGTAGAGATTTATAAAAAACTACATAGTTCTAAAGTTTAGTGTGCTTTGTAGATGCAAAAAGATTCAGTAAAAAAATCCCTTGAACTTTTAAAAGTTCAAGGGATTTTTTTACTGAATCTTGAAGTGGTGCCACCAGAACTTTATTTTCTTTATTTTATTTAATCGTAAAAATTAAAAGAGATAAGAAATATATTGAAATATAACACTTTACAAATTTATTTTAAAAACTCAATATTAAGCTATTTTTGAAAATGTGGTGACAATGTGGTGACAAATCTCAAAAAGTTTTCTTAAATTCGCACAAGAAACATAAAGAAAAAGTTATGGGCAACTACTTTTTGAGAAAAGGCACAAGCAAGGAGGCTACGCTGTTCGTTAGAATAAGGAAACGCGTTCCTAAAATTGACAAGAATGTCAATACGCGAATTATGATTGACCGCAATGTGTGGGAGAGAGCAAATAAGGATGCTTCAAGTTTGGAGAAGTTCTACCGAACCAAAGATGGGCAGACTATTTATCGTAAGATGTGTGCTATCGATCAGGTGTTGGAAGAGTTGCTGTGTCAGGGCAGATTTGATGACAAAAACATAGACCGGGCAGTAGAATCCATTGTGTGTTGCCGAAATCAGAGAGCAACAACGCAAAGAGGAAGAAGAACGCAAGCAGAAGAAACAGGCAGCCGAGGAAGCTCGTAAAAAAGATGTGCGAACTTTCCTCAATGACTTCATTGCTGGAATTAGAGAGGGCTCCATCAAGCATAATGGTAATACCTATAGTACCAATACTTGTAAAGTATGGGAATCTTTTAGGCTTATTCTTGAACGCTTCCACAAAAAGCACCCATTCACTTGGGAGAGCATCGACCAGCGATTGGTGGATAAGTTTCTTTTTATGATGGAAAAAGAGGGTTATATGCCCAAGAGTATAAACAAGTACCTTGTATGTTTCCGTGCAATGGTTGGCTACGCCCATAAAGCCAGACTTCACAACAATTCCGTTGCCGAAAAGTGTTTCTCAAAAATCCGTGTGCGCAAATGTGATAAAGCAAAGGAAATCTATTTGAACGATGCTGAGCTTCAGGCCTTGTATGAAATGCCATTAGAGGGTTTGGATGCGCAAGTGCGCGATGTGTTTTTAGTAGGTTGCTACACTTGCCAAAGATACAGCGACTATTCTGCACTTACAGCCAACAACTTTACCACCACAGCAAGAGGCAATAAGGTTGTTCGCTTGATACAAAAGAAAACCAGTACTCCGGTTGTTGTTCCCATTATGAACGGTAACCTACTGCGCATTGCCGAGCGTTACGATTTTAATATCCCCGAGATTTCTGATGTCATTCTCAACAGATATATAAAGGATATACTCAAACGGCTATCCGGAGAGGTTCCATTATTGCAAAAGACAGAAATTACCAAGCTCACCATGCGTGAACGCGAAATGGAAGAGCGTGGCGATGCGGAATTTATGCGTAATGATGATGGTGATGTTATCAAATACCGCTACGACATAGTTACATCGCACACCGCCCGCAGAAGTGGAATTACCAATCTTTATCTTACCGGACTATTCGACACCGTGCAGATGATGTCAATCAGCGGTCATAAAGACCAACGCACATTCTTTGACTACATCAAACTGTCGTCTGACGAGATAGCCGACAAGATTATGGAAAAACTTCGCCAAAGTGAGAATGTCGGAAACGAGGGATTGTTCTAAAAAACAGAGTAAAAACAAAATAAATCCTCTTGTTGGCAGTTAAAGTGAAATAAAATCACTAATTTTGTTACAAACGAACAAAGTTATGGAAGATATAAACCGTATAAAAGTAGTTTTAGTTGAGAAAAAACGCACCAATAAATGGTTGGCTGAACAATTGGGTGTAAACCCTTCAACCGTTTCTAAATGGTGTACCAACTCATCGCAACCTGACCTCAATAGCTTGCTTAAAATCTCAGATTTGCTTGGGGTTGATATAAAAGAGTTAATCGTTAGAGAGTACAAGCAATATCTAATGTCGCAAGGAGTATGAGTAAGTCGAGGTTGTCCCACAACTCGTGGGATAATTAGGAACTAAAGAGTACAAACAAGGAGATTATGAGCAAAGATTTGATTATACAAAATATAGCTATTGCAACAGATGACTACAATCAGTTGATTGACAATATATCTTCTCTATGGGCTACTGCCAAAGAGAAGGCGATTAATGCTGTGAATACTGAGCTGCTAGAAGCCAACTGGCAGACTGGTAAATATATTGTGGAGTTTGAACAAGGCGGAAAGGTCAGAGCCGAATACGGTAAACAGTTGATTGTGAATTTGGCTAAAGATTTGACTCGATTAAATGGAAAGGGATTTAATCGTTCAAACTTAATCTACATGAGAAAGCTTTATTTGGCATTCCCGAAAAGTGGGACGCTGTCCCACAAATTGACGTGGAGTCATTATTATGAAATTCTCAAATGCGATGATTCATTGGAAATGCAATTCTACATGAAGCAATGTATTAACGAAGGCTGGAAGGTGCGCGAATTGAAAAGACAGATGAAAAGTTGTCTATTCCAGCGTCTTGCTTTGAGCACCGATAAAGAGGGTGTATTAGCTTTGGCGAATGAAGGTCATCAGGTAATGAAGCCACAGGATATAATTCGCGACCCATTCGTGCTTGAATTTACAGGTCTCCCACAAAAGAAAAGATATAAGGAGAATGAATTGGAAGCGGCTTTGAAAGCCAACATGGAGCATTTCTTATTGGAGCTTGGCCGTGGTTTTGCTTTTATTGGTCGCCAATATCAGATACACATAGGTAGTCGAGTGTTCAAGGTAGATTTAGTTTTCTATCATTGCATCCTCAAATGCTATGTACTTATTGATTTGAAACGTGCAGAGATAAAGCATGGTGATGTAGGGCAAATGAATCTTTACCTCAATTATTTCCAAACAGAAGTTTGCCAACCTGATGACAACCTGCCAGTAGGCATCGTGCTTGGAGCGAGAAAAGACGAATTGTTGATGGAATACGCCCTGCAGGGTATCACCAATCAGTTATTCGCAGCGAAGTATCAACTATACTTGCCCAAACGTGAAGAATTGCAGGCGCAATTGGATTCACTCCTGAGCAATGAAGAATAGATTGCTAACGAAAAATTGGTCGAATATACAAAAGTGGGAAATAACAAGAAAACACATATAAATACAATTCGCCCAAATATATTTGTAACCAACTATCTAAAATTAAGAAACCGACATGAACGATAATAAGAAACAACTCGAAGATTGGTCAAATATTGACTGTGATGCAGTTGACTTTGACGAACTAGAGAGTAGATTGGAATCAGATTTAGAAGAACAGATGTCTGATTTGGTGGGACTTGAACAAGATACTGAAAAAATAGGCAATCCTGAGACTCTCGGAGAAACAGTTATGAACGTTGTTTGGGAGCAGTTTATAAATCAAGTCGGTGTTGTTGCAGGCGAGGATTTTATTAAAGAAAATCGTGGTTTAACCCTTGATTTACGCGACTCTGCTCATATACAGACAACAGACAACTTTGCAAATGACAAGATTGCTACACATAACGACAAAATTGACTTCCAACAACGTTACAATGATTCGCAATCTAATTTTCAGCATGATGAAAATGGTAATATAGTTACTCATCAGACGAGAACAGGTAAAGAGGAAGCTACATTGGTTAAAGGTGCTCGCAAACCCTTTGACCAAGGAAGACCTGTTGGTTCAGTAGAACGAGGCACTGATATGGATCACACAGTATCAGCAGGAGAGATAATTCGTGACCCTGCTGCGAATGCTCATATGACAAAAGAAGAGCAGATTGCTTTTGCCAATAGTGACAAGAACCTCAACGAGATTGATGCTGGCCAAAATCGGTCTAAAGGAGATAAGACGATGACTGATTGGCTTGACAATCCGAACAAAAATGGTCAAAAACCAAATGAAATCTTTGATATTAGTGAAGAACAAGATAAAGCATATAGAGAAAAAGATGCAGAAGCTCGAGAGGAATACAACAAGCGCAAGAATGAGGGTGAACAGCGTTCTATTGAGACGGGCAAGCAATCTCAAAAAGAAGAGGCTATGCGTATAGGCGGAAAAGCTTTACGCTCTGTTATTATGGGGCTTCTCGCATCACTTATTAAGGATATCATCCGTAAACTCATAGTATGGTTCCGCTCAGGTAAGAGAAAACTAAGTACATTCATAGATAGCGTTAAAGAAGCTATCAAGTCTTTTGTATCAAATATTAAAGAGCACCTTCTTAATGCAGGGAATACCCTTGTAACAACAATTGCTACGGCTATTTTTGGTCCTGTTATTGGCATGATTAAAAAAGCTTGGATTTTTTTGAAGCAAGGTTATAAATCCGTAAAATATGCCATGCAGTTCCTAAAAGATCCTAAAAATAAAAATATGCCTTTCAGTCTAAAAATGATGGAGGTTGGCAAAATTGTCATTGTTGGTCTTACTGCTGGTGGCGCAATCGTGCTTAGCGAAGTGATAGAAAAGGGGTTGATGACTATACCTGGCTTTGCATTTGAGATACCTCTATTGGGTAGCCTTGCCAACATCATCGGAATGTTTTTAGGGGCACTTGTAAGCGGTCTTATTGGTGCGTTAGCATTAAATCTGATTGATCGCTTAATTGCTAAAAAACTAAAGAATATTAATCTACAGGAACAGATCGAAAAGAAAAGTGATATTATCAAAGCACAGGGTCAGTTGATTGAAGTTACAGGCAAGAGGGTTGAGAAAACAAGAACTGAGACTATATCGAATATTACTCAGCGTCATACAGAAGCAGCAGAAGTAATGAAATCTGCTGTTCAAGAAATAATGGCTAACTCTGAGGGAATTAATAAACCTATATATGAGAATGCAGAAATCATAGAAGATGATTCTGAATATTTTTCTGAAAACAAAGAGATATTGGATGATTTGTTCAACGAACTCAATTCATTGAAATAAAATGGCTAATGAAATTATTAAGCCTCGTCGTTTTGAGGTTGCAAAAAATAAGATACAGACGTTAGCACACAACGTTCCTTCTACTGTATCATTAAACAAATTCCCGACAGAAGGTTCTATCTTCTCTCGGAATAATCATAATATTACAGGGAGTGAGGCAAATGAATTGCTAGTTTATCCTCTTCAATCTACGCTCATAGCTCAAAACTCCAATATTCGTTCTTTGTTTAACATTGCGGATGAAGTCTATAAAGCTTTGGAATCATTGGATAAAGAGTACATTGCAGGAATCATAGCTTCTATTGAATCAGCTAAAGTGGCTAGTGGGCAAGCTAAAACTGCTAGTACAAAAGCGGAACAAGCAAGCATGCAAGCTTTCGAAGCAAGCCAAAAAGCGTTAGAAGCATCGAAAAAAGCTAATAATGCTCAAGATGATATAAAAAAGACGATAGAAGGCTTGAAGAGGACTGTGCAAGTTCTTAAAGAATTTAAAGAGAAAGTTGCTAAAGACCTAGGTATTGTTTCATCTTTAAACACGCAGACAGCATCAATTAAGAACAGAGTTCAAAACATAGAACACGAAGAGGAGCAGACAAAAGGGAAAGTAAAATTTTTAGAAGAGCGAATTAGGCATATTGGCATAAAGATTAACTCAATTTCGGAGGCTGCAGAAGTTCTTCAATCTATTCAGCCATACCTTTCAAACCTTTCCCACATCAAGGATGTTGATACTATCTGGAACGATGTGGAAAGCCAGAAGACAAACCTGGCAGGCTTTCATCAGCAGGTGGATGCTTTCATCGAGAGAGTAAATCGGACAACGGAACGCATCCATGGAGATATTGCCGCTTTGCAGCAGTACCGTTCTATGCTTGAATCGTTTCAGCACCTAAGCGATATTGATACCATATGGAACGATGTGGAAAGCCAGAAGACAAACCTGGCAGGCTTTCATCAGCAGGTGGGTGCTTTCATCGAGAGAGTTAATCGGACAACAGAATGCATCCATGGAGATATTGCTGCTTTGCAGCAGTATCGTTCTATGCTTGAATCATTTCAGCACCTAAGCGATGTGGATGCCATCTGGAACGACGTGGAGGGTCACAAGACAGATCTTGCAGATTTCCATCAGCAAGTGGATGCTTTCATTGAGAGAGTTAATCGGACAATAGAACGCATCCATGGAGATATTGTCGCTTTGCAGCAGTACCGTTCTATGCTTGAATCGTTTCAGCACCTAGGCGATATTGATACCATATGGAACGATGTGGAAAGTCACAAGGCAAACCTGGTAGATTTCCATCAGCAAGTGGATGCTTTCATCGAGAGAGTAAATCGGACAACAGAACGCATCCATGGAGATATTGCCGCTTTGCAGCAGTATCGTTCTATGCTTGAATCATTTCAGCACCTAGGCGATGTGGATGCCATCTGGAACGATGTGGAGGATCACAAGACAGATCTTGCAGATTTCCATCAGCAAGTGAATAATTTTATTTCTGAAGTACATACAGCCCATGATGAGATAAAGATTTCTATAAAGGATTTGGAAGACGTAAACACGGCATCTCATGTTATTTATGAGAAGCGTATAAAAACAGCTTATTATGTGGGCGGTACAGCTTTAGGTTTGTCGATTATCAATTATATTCTTCAGATATTAGGAGTTTATTAGTTATGAATAAATACGAACAGAATTTTATTCAGAATTGTTCCCGACTGGATGCTGTTGCAAATGGTAATGGCAAAATTACTAATTGTGCAAAAGCAATAATAGAGGGTAATAATGACGCAACAAAAACACTTTGTAAACTCATAGAAAGTATATCCCAATTAAAAGATTCACAAATAACAAGTATTGCTATCGCCACAAAAGATTCATTAGTTAAATTCTATGGACATAGGCAACTCTTAAGTATATGCTCTTCTGGAAATAAAGATGATGACAATTATACTTTAGAAGATCAAATGCTTTTATTGAATCAATTAGTTGGATTGGATCGTGTAAAACGCAAGGTAAACGATTTGATTGCTTTTCAGAAAGTTCAACTACTAAGAAAAGCAAGAGGTTTGCATTCTCCCAAAAGTACTATGCATCTAGCTTTTACCGGTAATCCTGGCACAGGCAAGACTACAGTAGCAAGAATTGTTGGTAGAATTTATCGAAAACTTGGACTTCTTTCAAAAGGGCATTTTATGGAAGTTTCAAGAACAGATCTTATAGCCGGTTATCAAGGACAAACCGCTCACAAAGTAAAAGAGGTAATAGAAAAAGCCAAAGGTGGTGTACTATTCATTGATGAAGCATATAGTATTACTGAAAATGATCATAGTGATTCATATGGAAGAGAATGCCTTACAGAATTAACGAAAGCTCTTGAAGACTACCGAGAAGATTTAGTTGTCATAGTTGCTGGATATACAGAGCCAATGAAACAATTTTTCGAGTCTAACCCAGGACTAAAATCTCGTTTCAATACTTTTATCGAATTTGATGATTATGATGTAAATGAACTGTTGGATATTCTTAAGTCGATGAGTGAGGTAGAGGATTATATAGTAACTGATTCTGCGATTGATTTACTATCAAAGTCATTCACTAACGTCGTGCAAACAAGCAAAAGCGAATTTGCAAATGGCCGTTTTGTGAGGAATATCTTTGAATCAATGGTGATGAATCATGCTCGAAGAATTGTAAAGTTAGATTCTCCTTCTTTGAATGAACTAAAAGAACTTACAAATAGCGATGTTCCACTCTCGATTCAATAAGTATATCAAAACTGAAAAACTATATTTCTTCTCGTAAGTTGTTCTTGTACAGTTGCTGTCAATCTTGAGATCAAAGATAAACATTGCAAACTGCATTAGTGAAATCTGGATTTTTCAATTTCTCAGAAGTTAATTCGACAATACTACTGGTGCGATAAAATCGCGTTAGTTTAGAAATCATCAAATAAAGAGAGTTCTTTGACATTTTGATTTGAATTGGTTGACAAGTCCTGCTTGGTTAAAAGTTGTCGTAACTCGACACGTTCCAAAGCAGAGATTCTGATCAGGGTTGCCACTTCGGTTATAGAATAGCAGCTTTTATAATCGGCCTTTATTCGTGCCACCGTAAGATAGGCAATTACAGCTGTCCAAAGATGGATTTTTACAGCATTCTCGGAAAATCCCCAAAGGGTCTTCACGACAATATTCTGTTTGATCCATTTGAAGAAAACTTCTATATCCCAGCGATGGCGATAGAGATTGGATATTTCCAAAGCACAGACCTCAAAATTGTTGGATATGAAATCAACAATTGTGTCATTGTGCGGGTCATATACCCGCACAAACCGCATGTCATCAGGATAGAGTATCCGGAGACCCGAATCCGGGAGTCTTCTATGATGCCGGACTTTGAGCCGGGTATTTCCATTTGCTCAACGGTTGTGAACTTCATGTTCTCTTTCGGACGGGATACCCAGAATGCCTGTGACTTATGGAATCTGAACAAAGCCTTGAAGTCAACGTAAGCCTTGTCCATCACATAGAAGGCGAATGGTTCCGGCGAAAGCATGTCAAGTTCGTTGCTGTCATGCCATTTCCCGTCGGTGATATGGATGTTGGTCGGTATGCCTCCACGCAGATCAAGCAATGCGTGCATCTTCACAGCGCCTTTGCTGTATTTGCCCAGTGCCCATGCTGCCAGCCTTATGCTTGTGGATATGGTTGTGGAGTCTAACGCATAGATTACATTGTCTATGGTTATCTCGGATAGCTTGACTTTTGAATACATGGGTCTTACCAATCCTATGAGATAAATCCCTAGTCCCTCAAAAATTCGATAGTCTCGACTTTCGTTAGCCCGCGACAATGAAGTGTGGTTGACTGTTTTTCGAAAACCGAGATGATATAGCATTTTTGAATGGGCCTTGAGGCATAGACAGATGTCCCGCAGCGAATCACACCCTGCCAGTTGTCCGAAGAGCAGATGAAGGAGGTGATTGTAGCTGTTGAGATTCTTTACATACCAATCTCCCTTATACAGCCTTACAAGTTTATCGAACTGGTAGCGCGGTATAAATTCAATTACTTGGGAGAAAACATACTTGCCCTGATTCATAATCTTGATGTTTTGGAACAACAAGACTAATAAATCAATTTCAAATCAAAAAATCAATATCCTCTTGTATTTGACTAAATACTAATATTTTAATAACCGTGGATAGATTTTTATCGCACCACTACTAATTCGACAATTATAATTGTCAAATTAGTTAAAACAATATCGGTAGATCCTTTAATTTCCATAGCCAATTTTCACCCTCGGCTTGCCGTTTCGAAGTGGATAGCCCCTCGTTCATTTTCAATGGGCGGGGTATTAGGCTCCCCTTGAGTCTTAAAGTTGTACATTTGGCAAGCCAAAAGAAAGTGATGGCTCAACGGCATTAGCCAATGTATTACTGTACGGTTGAGCCTTTGGTTTGTCATTTAAGAGTCCTATAAGAGGAGTTGTGAAATGGGATTATCTCCATCATTTCCCTCATGCGGTCTGCGATGCGTTCTCCGTATACTTGGGAAATTTGAGGTGGTGTGAGGTTGGTGGAAATGATGGTGAAAAGTTGATTCTCGTAACGCCTTGTGAGAATATCCGCTGTAGGATTGATGATGTTGCCGTAATCCATAACGTCACGTGGTTCCGTCCCCAAATCATCTATTGCCAGCAGATCCTGATACATCAGTCGTTTCCAATCTTCATAGTTGGACTTGCAGGTTGCAACCAATGACTTTGCGTCAATGAACCTTACAGCATATTCCTTGTCGTTATACTGATTGGGAATGCGAAGTGCGTTAATGAGGTTCTGCAAGGCTTTTATGATGGTTGTTTTGCCGTTTCCGCATCCACCGGCAAGCAAGATACCGAACTTGTTGCTTTCTTGTGTTAAAAAGGCGGACAAATGCCTTACTTGGGATTCCAATTCACCATTCATTACAAATTCCTTGTGGCGGTATTCAACTTCAACCTTGATTGCCACCATCAGACTTTGGTGTGCCTCTTCCTCTGTAAGTGGAAGCTTAAAACGGGGCATCGTACCCTTCCTGCGTTGTAGGGCTGACATCAATGCTTCTGCGTTGATCCTTGTTGTCTTGTTTAGTAGTTCCATAACCTCTATTTTTCTTTTCAAAACCGGTTGAATAATTATATCTATCTCTATTATTGTTTTTAATATTGGTCGTACTAGCGGTTGTGTTATCGGTTGCACGAGCAGTTGCAGAAGCGGTTGCTTTTTTGCAACTATGAATATCGAGTAGGCGATATTTAGGAGAACAGGAGTTTTGCACTCCTTCGGTGAATTCTATAAGCCCCCGTTCGCGTAATTTTGACCTGGCTCGTATAATTGTGCTCTTGTTAAGTCCAAGTTCGCTTTGCAGAGTTGCAGTCTTGCATGCGATAGGCATATTCCAATAATTCTGATTGCAGATGTGTACCAGATAGAGGTATAGGATTATCTCGGACGAAGAAAACCTGTCATAGGCATTCATTCGCCAAAATCCTTCTATGATATTGATGCAGTTCATATAATTTTACCTCTTCTAATTCTGTTGATGCTGCAAAATTATACAGTCACAGTTAGAAGAGGTAAAATTCCGATTGGTATGTATTGGCATGCCGTTAAATACCATTCTATGAGATAAAGAATCTACGAAAAGAGCTGTGGCAGACGCTTTTTGAATAGTTGTTTTATCGGCTCTTTCTCGGAGTCAAGGAAACCGTCTGAGAGATATTTGTTATAATTGGAACGACCGCCCACAGATGGAAACTCTTTGTTAGCTGCCAGATATGGCAAGCGGGTTATAATACCAAGTTCTATGGCACAAACGATTATGAGAACCGCATCCTTGCCTCGTCTGTCTGCAATAATCTCGTGCATAACCATTGTTATCTCTTTAGTGCAAGTTTTATCTATGATATAAGTGGAGAATAATGGTTCTGCTTTCGGTTTTTTAGTTTTGGGAGTACATAGCATACCTTCATCAAGTTCTGCAATCAACTCTTGCATCTCCGACACAAACTCAGATGACATATCCTCTACTTTTATCTGCTCTTGCATGTTTTTGAAGAGCTGCACCCCTTGAATGATTAGACTGTTCATAGCCATCGCTGATTTTGGGGACTTTGCCATATCACCAAATGACTTTTGAGGATTGCCGACCATCTTAGCAAAAAGGTCGGCAGTTTCATTCATAGAAGTCGGTGCGGGCACTATTAGATTCCCGTCCTTATCAACATTCTCGGCTATAACCGAAAGGGCATACTGAATGTTCTTGTTGATTGTCTTTTCATCTATAAACATATAATCCATATTAGATTTCTACTGATTTTCTCGTTATCGCAAGTCAAAATTATAATGGATTTTACAAACAGACTAAAAACGGTATAAGACAAAGGCCAAATCTTATAGTTATTTTACATTTGGAGATAAATCATACTCTAAAATCATACTCTGAACGCTGTTCTTATCTTGTTTTATGGTAAATATCGGTCTGCCGATACATGCCGCTGCGTTTATTATGCGAAGGAGAAAATGAAATATAACTTTACAGTGTAATTCAAGAATCAAGGATAATTAAACATACGAAAATATGATAACAGGATTAGAATCATTGGGCGATATGCAGGCTACGTTGAATGCCGTGCTTGAAAATCTTGCTGACACGATTGCCGATAAAGTTATAGCGAAGATAAAGGCAGAGGATTCCAATAAACCGAAGTATTACACACGCAAGGAATTGTGTGAGATATTGCACGTGACTAATCCTACTGTGATAGAAATGGTGAAGCGTGGAGAAATCCGCGAAAAGAAAATTGGTGGGCGCATCCTCTATGATGCTGCCGAAATTGACGAGGCGGTAAAAGAGAATAAGATTTTCCGCTATAAAAGGAGAAAGAACGATAGATTCTAATGTTTTTTGGCTCAGTTGTAAATCTTGGGGGATTAACTAGTGTTAATTCCCTCATGCATATAC
>ERZ791802.1807-NODE-1807-length-14813-cov-2.989701_pt1 | contig 14813 bp, 10 predicted proteins | sample MGYA00510308_ERZ791802 | MGnify/ENA primary metagenome ERZ791802 (study PRJEB30046, sample SAMN00792028) | human gut metagenome | study: EMG produced TPA metagenomics assembly of the A metagenome-wide association study of gut microbiota in type 2...
CTTTAATCGCAGCAATCATAGCTTCTGTTTGATCTATAGCCAATTTGTACGCCTCCTTCCACATTATCAAATAAAAAAATAATATTTATATTAATCTAATTATTTGTCATTTTTTCTTAAGCTTATATTTTTTTTCATCGGAATGTTTTGATTCAGATTTCTTTACAGCTTCGGACTCTGAAGCACTATCATTTCCCTTTATGTTTTCCGATTCATCGGTTTCATCCTCGCTTGAAGGATTTAACACAAATCTGTCCTGATGCATATTGAAATAATCAGTGTTTGATGCATATTTAGTTCCAAGCTCGATTCCGAGTCTTGCAAGCAATTCATCTGTCTCACTGATCAAAGCTTCCTCTTTTTTCAGATTTTCAGCCATCTTCTGATCGTATTCTTCCTGTATGTCTTCATGCTTTACATGTTCTACAACAGGTGGTTTATCACTGTTATAATCAGGGAAAAGACTTGATCTGAATGTAGGAAAATCTATTTTTCTGCCATTTACATTTGCAGAATTCTCAACCACCGGTTCTAAGATTTCTGATTCTGAATCTTTTATTTCAAAAACCTCTGTTTCAGGATTTTTTGATGCAGGATCATTTATTTCAAAATCGTCGGCTTCAAAAATCTTTGCTTCGGAAATCTCCGTTTCAGAAGCATCATTATCTATATCATAATCCTGTTCTGATATTACTTCTGAAGCTGATTCATCGAGTTCATCAGGTACCGACTCATCAAACGCTTCTGTTGTGACGTCGACAGTTTCTTCCGGTATATAAGCATCTGTTTCCGACTGTTCAGATTCTGTCGTCTCCGGCTCCGCCTGTTCCGGTTCTTCTGCTTCGATATCAACATTAACTTCCGCTTCGTCAATGATTTCAGCTTCCACATCTTCTTCCTGCTTGATTTCTTCTGTCTCAGACTGAATGATATCTTCATCACTTTCATCTGGCATCAGATCTTCCGGCACTTCCGAGATCTCTACAATATCGTCATCCTCATATGCCTGCTCAAACGAATCGTCTTCCCAATCGTCTGTATCAAATTTGTATTCATCCAGTGACTGGATCGCAACATCAATATCAAATTTATGATCTTTCTTTCCTTCAGATTCAGAAACATCTCCCGAAAGCTCTTCATTTTCACTTATCTGAGGTTCTTCCATGAGAACCGTCTCGTCTTCTTCTGCTAGCTGTTCAGCAATCTCTGCTACCTCTGCATCCTCATGTGGCTCCGCAGGTTCTGCATACTCAGCTTCTTCAGCAACAATCTCCGACTCTGTATTTTCTTCAGACTCAGGTTCTGTATTTTCTTTTTCAATAACTGTTTCAGTATCCGATTCTGCAGCCTCTTTCTCAACAATTTCTTCAGTCTCAGGTTCCGCAGTCTCTTCCTCAACAATTGTCTCAGTCTCAGGTTCCGCAGTCTCTTCCTCAACAGTTGTCTCAGTCTCAGGTTCCGCAGTCTCTTCCTCGACAATTGTCTCAGTCTCAGGTTCCGCAGTCTCTTCCTCGACAGTTGTCTTGATCTCCGGCTCGCTTTGTTCAAGCGCATCCGGGTCAACCATCAATACTGTATCGAAATCATCTGTAATATCCGAAGTATCAAAATCATCCAGACTTTCATCGAATGATTCTTCTGATATCTGATCCAGATTCTTTTCTTCGCTAACAATCGAAGCGGTCTCCGGCTCTTCCGGCTCTTTCATTATATCTTCACTCTGAGTCGAATCTATATTCTCTTCTACCGCCATTACTTCATCCAGTAATTTGTCTTTGTCCGGTTGCAGCTTCCCTGTTTCAGCAATTACCTCTTCAATCGCAGCCTCTTCTTTCTTTGACAGTCGTCCTATATGAAATCTCTTTCCTTTATCCTTTTTTTCCTCTGACTGCTCATTTTCCTGTTGTTCTTTCTTCTGCTGTTTCTTTAATTCTTTCTTTTCTTTAGATTTAAGCAACATCTGTTTGAACTTCACAGAATTTGGTATGGGTTCACGATCATCGACCATCAAAGTAATCTTAGGGTCTTTCGGGAACATACGAAGGTGATCAGCTTCCAAAACCTTTTGTTCAAATGTTCTGATCTCTTCCTGTTCTTTTGAATCATCCTCCTGTTCTGATGCAGGATAACAATATATAGTTTTCTCTACATCATATGATTTATCTCTAAGCCGGTTCACATTCTCAATATATGGGGAACCTTTATAGGTCGCGCAGAAAATTTCAGCCTCCGACTGAAGTTTCTCCATATTTCCCATTGCAGCATACAATAACAACATCTCAAAATCCCAAGCTGCATCCGTTTCGGCTTCATTTGCTGAAATAAGAATTCCATACAGCTCTTTGAACGATTTTCGTTTTGCTTTTGCAATCATGTATTCTATACGATATGTACCTGCATCTTTTTCATCTTGATTAAATTTATAGATGTCATAATATGTGTCTACAAGTGTGTAAAACCCCTCAGATAAATACACTTTAATCAGTGAATATATAATCTTATTTCCAACAGGCGCCATGGAGTGGGCTTTTACAAGAGCAGCTCTGGCTTCCGAATAACGTCCGTTTTCATAGTAAACTTCACCACAAATCTTGATAAACTGAGGTGAAAGCGATCTGGTCAAATCCTGATGTTCAAGTATATCCAATGCAAGACTATAATCCCCGCTTGCCGCAAGTTCTTTTATTTTGTTGACACTTGACATGCTAATTCCAGTACCCATCCAATCATACTCCTAAACTAATTTTCATCAGCTAATTTTATCACATCAGGCCATCTTTTACAACTGTCATGTACCTGAGTTTTGCTTCTTCGAGCATATATATGCACAAAGCAATCCTGTAAATAATCCAGCTATCAATCCGCCTATATGCGCTGCATTATCTATGCCTTCCGAAACATATCCATTCAATATTGTGATCACGGATAAAAAAATAAGATCCTTTAATGAAATATCTGATATCTTTCCTTTACCAAAAAAGGCAAAAACAATCAATATACCCATCAAGCCGCAGATTGCACCCGATGCACCTCCTGCATATTCGTAAAAGTTTCCCATATAACAACTGACTATCGAACAAACAGATGCTACAATGCCGCAGAACAAATATACGCATATATACTTCACTTTCCCCAGCAGATATTCTACCCTTGCTCCAAGAGCAATCAATACAACCATATTGCTTAAAAGATGTGTCAGAGAAAAATGGAAAAACATAGAGGTTAGCAGTCTGTAATACTGCTTTTCAACAAGAACATACCGAAGATTATCTGTCAGAATTTCTTCAAGAAAAGAATATCCGTAAGCATCCCTGGTATATACATATACTATGAATACCAAAATATTGAGCAATACCAGAATCGGTGTTACCACTCCAAATATTTTCTTTAACCGGATACGCCAGTGGTCTTTTTCCGCATAAATCTCTTTTTCAAGAATCCTCTGTAACCCGTCAAAATCTGCCGGTTGATTCTCAAAAATATATAATTTACCATAATCCTCACTGAACAGCCAGACATTGTCCATCTTCTTAATGATCGTACTTAAGTCGTCATCAAATATTCCGTCCTTGGTAAGTAGCAGGTTCAAAATCATAACTCTTTTTCCTGTTTCTTCCAGATCATTTCTAATCTGTGAATTAAACTTTATAAGATTATCCGCTTTCAAATTTCTGCTATTTCCAAGCACAATAACGTATATGGCATCGCCTTCCGCTCTGCCATATACATTATTACTGTCAGGATTTAATTTTTTATATCCTTTTTCCCCCAGATGCTCAATGATCTGTAACATATATTGTTGCATTTTTACAATCCAAGGAACAGATTCTCAACCTTCTCAATTACAGTTTCCTTCATATCTCCGCGTGTTTTTTCATACTGAATACCGGATTCCATAATCTCCAATAACTGCATACGAAGTCCTGAATCAATATCCTTAATATACTTCATAAGGACATCCTTGATCTCCATAACATATTCTTTCTGTTTCATTTCTTCCAACATCGGCTCATAATTAAATGTTATGCTGTTCTTCATCTCATCCTGTTTTCTGCCACAGATCACGCATTCCTCTGCGCCACCTTCATTTACATGTCCGCAGTTACAGGTCCATACAAGTCCATCCGACTTATAATTACATACAGCATCAAGACCTTTTTTAACTTTAAGTGCTTTATACTTCAATGCACTCATTTCAACATCGATCGGATCATCTCCGCATGAATATACACCTCTTGCAGTTACATATTTCTGAATATATACTTTACAACTTGTAATAATCTTTATGTATTTTTCAGGAAGTTTACATTCTATATAATCAGATTTTAATAATGATACATTTGTTTTATCAAATACAAAATCCACACCTGTTAATGTGATTTCATCACCGTAAATATTTACAAACTGAATGTCTGCTTTGATTGCTTTGACATCATCCATATTGTAATTATTATACCATGCCGAAATCTTGGTTCCGTTTCCTTCAGATGCAAGGATAACTTTTACGGCTCTCGGTACAAGCTTGTCGTAATAATTATTTACATATAATTCTTTTCTTACAAAATCGCTCTTATCAAATTCGGATTTGTACTCTTTTTTCACCGAAACAAGTGTACCGCTAACAATAACCGCTGAAATATTAGATGAATAATCAACTATATTTGTTTTAAAGCCTACGACCGCATTGTAATTTGTCTTTCCGACAACTTCCTCAAATGACTTGATGGTTTCCTTCATTGTTCCATCCAGCTTGTCATGGTACATGCTGCTTCTGTCTGTTGCAATGTCAGCAATAGATGCACCGATCTCCTTTAAAAAATTAGAGCTTAAAATTGTCTGTACAAATTTATAAGGACCATATTCTGTTATCTCATATCCTTCAAAACTTGTGCCTGATGTAATCATAATATTTGCCATGTGTAACGCACCTCCAAAAATATATGAAAATTGTATCACAATATATCGGAATAGACAAATACTTTTTGTGAATTTTATATTAAAATCATGTCTTTTTTTAGTAATTTTACTCAAATAACCACAAATATTGTTTAAACTGCAATCGGAATATTCTTCACTTGTGGTCCTGTCTGATAATCTTCAATTGTAAAATCATCCAACGTAAACTGATAAAAATCTTTTATATCCGGATTCATGGTAAACTTTGGTGCAGGATAGGTTTCTCTGGATATCAGCTCTTTTACGATCGGAATGTGTCTGTCATAAATATGTGCATCTGCAATTACATGCACCAGTTCTCCCGGTTTAAACCCTGTAACCTGTGCAATCATATAAACCAGTGCTGCATACTGAACAACATTCCAATTATTTGCCGCAAGTACATCCTGTGATCTCTGATTCAATATAGCATTCAGGCGATCTCCTGTTACATTAAATGTCATCCCATAAGCACACGGATACAGATTCATCTCATGAAGATCCTCGTGTACATACATATTTGTCATCATACGACGACTGTATGGATTATGTTTCAGATCATAAATCAAGCGATCCACCTGGTCAAACATACCTTCTTTGTACTGGTGTTTTACACCCATCTGATATCCGTAAGCTTTTCCGATCGAACCATCTTCATCTGCCCAGCTATCCCAGATATGACTTTTCAGATCATGTACATTATTGGATTTTTTCTGCCAGATCCACAGTATCTCATCTATAGCAGACTTAATATATGTCTTTCGAAGTGTAATTGCCGGAAATTCCTTTGACAGATCATAGCGGTTTACGACGCCAAACTTTTTGATCGTGTAAGCACTTGTTCCATCCTCCCACTTAGGGCGGACTTTTTCTCCCTCTGTACTATATCCGTTTTCTATGATTGATCTACACATTTCTATAAAAATATCATCCGCACGACTCATTTTATACCTCCGTTTTTTTCATAAATAAAGCTTCTGTAATTGTATCGTATCAACCGAAAAAACGCAACTTATTACATGAAACACTACCATTTATTACATTTCGGCACTTTTTTTCTGCAAATCGTGTATGATGTTGCAAAGAAATGAAAGGAGACTTACACAAATGCCAAATGAAAATTATCCATTACCTAAGCTTCTACGTTACTTCCGTGAGAAAAAACAAATGACGCAGGCAGAGGTCGCCGAGCAGCTCTCAATCTCGCGATCCGGATATGCTAATTATGAATCAGGGCGGATACTTCCCGGTATCGAACATATAGCCAAATTATCGAAGATTCTCGACCACGACTTCCTGTTCGCCTATTCCATGTCATTAAAAAACGCAGAACAGGACAATTACAATCTGATTGAAGCAGTCAGTGATCCATCTGCATATCAGGCTGTTCCTGTTCGCAAAGAAACAATTACTGATCTTATCAATCAGTTGAAGGAAGTCCCAACATGGGAGTTGGAGCTACTAAAAACCTATGTACAATTATACTGTAATGAGAAAAACGAAAAGGAGAAAAAGAATATATGACATCCGTTATCCGAACCAATATAGGCAGTGCACTGTTATCCCTTCGAAAAAGCAAAACCTTATCCATGCGTGAAGCAGCCGAAGAATTAAAAATATCCCAATCTGCCTATTCCCAATACGAACGTGGCAGTTCTATACCCGATATAAAAACAATTTTTTATGCATCAAATTACTATCATATCAATATTCAGTTTCTTGTATTTCTAATCTGTATTGATCTTGCATCTCTGGAAAACATTAAAAATGAGAACCTTTTTCAGTTATTTACCTTTGACAATATATTTGACTGGGATTTTTTTCATGTATTTAAAGAGTATGATCGTCTGTCTAAAAATTACAAGGATGCCGTCACCCGTTTTCTTCATGCCGCAAATATCTGTAATCAGAATGAATCCAGAAAAAACAACAACTAAAAAAACAGCAGTCAGATCTGTTTTATAGCTGTCTGACTGCTGCATTTATCGTATTCATTACTTTTTTCTTATCTGCGCTCCAAAGCGGTGCGATCAATAGTTTCTTCGGTCCGTCTCCGGTCAGGCGATGGATCACCATATCCGGCGGCAGTACCTTCAGACACGAAACAACACATTCTGTATAATCTTCCAGCGACAAAACAGAACATTCTCCATTCTGATACAATTCAGCAAGGTTGGTTCCTTTAAGGACATGAAGTAGTTGTAGCTTTATGCCCTGTGCACCGCTCTTTCCTATATACTCTGCTGTTTCGATCATATCTCTCTGTGTCTCTCCCGGAAGTCCCAATATCATATGTACGATCACATGTACACCAAGATCACAGAGTTTTTTTACTGCCTCGTCATATACCGAAAGCGGATATCCGCGATTAATAAGCTTTGCCGTTTCCTCATGGATCGTCTGAAGTCCGAGTTCTACCCACACCGGCTTGATTCTCTGTATATCACGCAGCATATCGATCACCTGATTTCCCAGGCAATCCGGTCTGGTTGCAATTGAAATAACTGCAATGTCTGACCGCATCGCTGCATTTCTATAAATATCCCGCAAACGGTCGATATCACCATAAGTATTCGTAAATGACTGAAAATATGCAATATAATGTTTACCTTTGAACTTCGAAGCAACCAGCTGTTTTGCCTGTTCGATCTGTTGATCTATGTCCATATCCGCTTTTGGACTGAAATCACCCGATCCTAGACTACTGCAAAAGATACAACCGCCAATTCCTGCCGTTCCATCCCGGTTCGGGCAGGTGGTTCCAGCATTTAATGACAGCTTGTATAATTTCTCCCCGAAGGTATCCTTTATATATTGATTTGCTGTATATATATTCATCTTACATATTCCTTATACATTGAACTGCCATGTTCATGTCCATCTCCATATTATATATCTTCCATATACAACTTCCATATCGATCAGACAGCAGCTTTACTGTTTAAAAAAATTCGAGCAGCTTCTCCGGCTTATGGATGATCTGGGTAGCACCATGTTCTAACAGGAATTCTTCATCACGAAAGCCCCAGGTAACAGAGATACATTCCAGTCCGCTGTTCTTTGCGGTCATGATATCCACATCTGAATCTCCAACATAGACTGTGCCTTCCCGTCCAATCTGCATTTCCTTCATTGCTTCTATGCAAGTGTCCGGTGCCGGTTTCTTTGCTACATTTGCAGACTCTCCGATCGCTGTACTTATATATGCACCAAAGAACTGATCCCTCAGTCCCTTCACTGCAGCATCAAATTTGTTCGATACGATACCTACCGGTATTTCTTTTTCTTTTAACGCCTTAAGCACATCGACAACTCCCTCGTAAGGGCCTGTCTTATTCAACATATTCTTTGAATAATGTTCCTTGAATATCGCGAGTGCTTTTAATGTATCGTCCTCTGAAGTTCCCGTCGGAACTGCACGCTCCATCAGCTTCTCTACGCCATTCCCTACAAAGCGGCGGACCTCATCGATTGTCCGTTCCGGATAATTCATCTGACGAAGTGCGTAATTTGTACTGTCTGCCAGATCCTCTAATGTATTTAAAAGTGTTCCATCCAAATCAAATATAACTGCCTGATATTTCTTCATTGTACATCTGCCTTTCTGCCTTTGTTCTATTCCGGCTGATCGAGTTCCTGTACGGCACGGACAAGTGCCGGAACGATCTGCTTCTTTCTGGAAACCACGCCTTCCAGATATGCATAATGATCGACAAATTCCGTCTGGAATGCACGGGAACAGATCTCCTCTGCCTCATCTCCAAATGCCAACATTCCGGAACTATCGTCTAAGATACTTGTCATTACAAACAAAAATACATCACATCCATTTTCTGTATAATCGGTCAGATACTCATACATACTCTTCTGTATCTGCTCAATCTCTCTGGTATTGATCGATGTGATCTGTCCGATCGCAAAGGTACGTCCGTCGATCTCAAATTTCTTATAATCCTGATGCAGAATCTCATCGATTGTCTTTCCCTTCAGATTACTTCCGGCATCAAACATCTCCATTGCGAAATCATTTACATTAATCTCGGCAAGTTGCGCCAGTGCATATGCTGCATTCTTATCCTCACAGGTACAGGTCGGTGATTTAAACAGCAGCGTATCTGATAAAATAGCCGCACACATCAATCCTGCAATCTTCTTATCCGGTATAATGTTCTGCTCTCTGTACATCTGATATATGATCGTAGATGTACAGCCAACCGGCTGATTTCTGAAATAAACCGGTGCAAGCGTTTCTACATTTGCAATTCTATGATGATCGATGATCTCCCGGATCTCTGCCTTGTCGATATTATCAACCGACTGTGTACGTTCATTATGATCGACCAGGATCACCTGTTTTTTTCTGGCATTGATATAGTTACGTCTGGAAACCAGTCCCAGATAATTTCCACTCTTATCTACAACAGGGAAATAACGAACTCTCGTCTTCGACATAACACTTTTTATCGTTTCAACCGAATCATCCTCGTTAAACGTCATTATATTATCACGAACCATAAAGAACCTTACCGGTATACTCTGACCGATCAGTCTGGCCACCTTATAAGTATCATTCTGAGATGTGATGATCGAACAGCCCTTAAATGCCGCAAGCTTCACAACATCGTCATCCACCTTATCCACCAGACAAAGGATCAGCATACCTGCTCCCTTTTCGATAGCCATTAGCTGAGATTCCTTCCGGTCACTTAAGATAACAATGTCGTCCGGCTTTACAAAATGCTCCATAAGCTCCACATGTGCCGCGCCTATGATAACTTTTCCTTTCGTAATATAACTATGCGGATTTCCACAGACCATCTCACCATCGATCGTCTCCATGATATGTCGGCACCTGGTTCTCGCTTTATACAAAATATCGTCTTCCGAATTCAACATATAAGCTTCTGCAATATCTCCAACAGTTAATATTCCACGAATCTTTCCGTTCTCCACAACCGGCAACGTCGTTGCATCATTCTTCTGCATGATCTCAAATGCCTTCTTCATTGTTGTATCACCCGGTACACCGGAAACGAGCCGGTAAGAAATATCACTCAACTGGGTGTCCACGTTTTTGATCAACTCCGGTACTTCCACATCAAAATAATTTAATACAAATTCTGTTTCTTTATTGATATTACCCGCTCTTTTGGGAATGTATTTATTTTCTGACTGATTCTTAAGATCTGCATACGCGATCGCTGAACAAATCGAATCCGTATCCGGATTCTTATGTCCGATCACAAACACCTCATCTCTTGGAATGTTATGCATATTCCACCTCCTATTAAGAACACAAAACAGCCTGCTGCAAAATGCAGCAGCCTGTTTTGTCAGGTTGTATCATATTATACTTATAATTCGCTGATGTCAACCAGTGATAATCGTCTATTTGCGGATGACTCCAAACTTGTAAGCAGTGCATTCGCTGTATCAAGACTTGTAAGACAGGTAACACCGGTTTCAACTGCATGACGTCTGATCACGAAACCATCCTTGCTTCGTTCAACACCCTGTGACGGAGTATCGATGATCAGATCGATCTCATGACTTAAGATCAGATCCAACAGGTTTGGTGATGGTTCCTCTACTTTGTTGATCAGTTCAGCAGGCACTCCATTCTCATTCAGGATTCTGCATGTGCTCTTTGTAGAGAAGATCTCATAACCAAGAGCCGCAAAACGTCTGCCGATTTCTACTGCATCCATCTTATCTGCATCCTTAACTGTAAGAATCATCTTCTTTGTCTTTGGAAGATTTACACCTGCGCCAAGGAACGCTTTGTAAAGGGCTTCGTTGTAGTCCTTGGAGATACCAAGACATTCACCTGTTGATTTCATTTCCGGTCCCAGACTGATCTCGGCTCCACGGATCTTCTCAAATGAGAATACCGGCATCTTGATCGCAAAGTATTCTGCTTCCGGCTGAAGTCCCGGCTTATATCCCATATCCTTGATCTTCTCGCCTGTGATAACACGGGTTGCAAGATCTACGATTGGAATACCAGTAACCTTGCTGATATATGGAACAGTACGGCTGGAACGAGGATTTACCTCAATTACATATACTTCATCATTGTATGCGATAAACTGTATATTGATCAGACCGATTACATGAAGGCTGTTTGCAAGCTTTCTTGTATAATCTTCAATTACACGTTTGATCTTAGGTGAAAGCGTCTGTGCAGGATATACAGAGATACTATCACCGGAATGGATACCGGCTCTCTCTACATGCTCCATGATACCAGGGATCAGGATATCTTCTCCATCACATACGGCATCTACTTCTACTTCCTTACCCATGATATATTTATCAACCAGAACAGGATGCTCCTGAACATGTCTGTTGATGATATCCATAAATTCAATAATATCTTTATCAGAGATCGCGATCTGCATTCCCTGTCCGCCTAATACATAAGAAGGTCTTACCAGAACCGGATAACCGAGTTCATTGGCTGCCTCTAAGGCTTCATCTCTGGTAAATACCGTTTTTCCGGCAGGTCTTGGGATACAGCACTTCTCAAGGATCTCATCGAATAATTCTCTATCCTCAGCGGCATCTACATTCTCTGCACTTGTACCAAGGATCGGAACACCCATCTCCATCAGTGCTTCCGTCAGCTTGATTGCTGTCTGTCCGCCGAACTGAACAACCGCACCATCCGGTCTTTCCAGATCTACAATTGCTTCTACATCCTCTGCTGTCAGTGGCTCGAAATACAGCTTATTTGCAATATCAAAATCTGTACTGACTGTCTCAGGATTATTATTTACGATAATGGTCTGGTATCCCTTTCTCTCAAATGCCCATGTACTGTGTACGGAGCAGTAATCGAATTCGATACCCTGTCCGATACGAATAGGACCGGAACCAAGAACCATAACCTTCTTTACGGAATGATCTTCCTCTACTTCATTCTCACCGTCGAAGCAGGAATAATAGTATGGTGTAGATGCTTCAAACTCTGCAGCACAGGTATCAACCATCTTGAAAGATGCACGGATACCATAGCCATACCGCAGCTCTTTGATCTCTTTTGTTGTCTTTCCTGTAAGCTGTGCGATTACCTTATCCGGGAATTCTACACGCTTGATCTCCTTCATCAGTTCCTTGGAGATATCTCCCTTGGAATCACGGATCTCCTGTTCATAGTCAACCAGATTGTTGATCTTATCAATGAACCAAAGATCAATCTTTGTGATATCGTGAATTGCTTCCTGTGTAATGCCACGGCGAAGTGCCTCAGCGATAACAAAGATACGTCTGTCATCTACATGATGCAGAAGCTTTAAGATATCACTGTCAGACATATTCTTATATCTGCTGGAATGAAGACCATCTACATGCTGTTCCAGAGAACGGATTGCTTTCATCAATGCGCCCTCAAAGTTTGTGCAGATACTCATAACCTCACCGGTTGCCTTCATCTGTGTTGTCAGATCATGATCTGCCTTGATGAACTTATCAAACGGAAGTCTAGGAATCTTAACAACAACATAGTCCAGTGCAGGCTCAAAGCTTGCAAACGTCTTCTTGGTAATTGCATTCTGGATCTCATCCAGATTATAACCAAGTGCGATCTTTGCAGAAACCTTGGCGATCGGATAACCGGTTGCCTTGGATGCAAGTGCCGACGAACGGCTTACACGAGGATTTACTTCGATTACACAATATTCAAATGTAGTTGGATGTAATGCAAACTGTACATTACAGCCACCACGGATATTTAATTCAGAAATAATATTTAATGCAGATGTACGAAGCATCTGATACTCTTTATCACCCAATGTCTGGGATGGTGCTACTACGATAGAGTCACCGGTATGGACACCGACCGGATCCAGATTCTCCATATTACAAACTGTAATACAGGTACCATTTGCATCACGCATTACTTCGTATTCGATCTCTTTCCAGCCTGCGATACAACGCTCTACCAGAACCTGACCGACACGACTAAGTCTCAGACCATTCATCAGGATCTCGACAAACTCTTCTTCATTCTCAGCGATACCACCGCCGCTTCCGCCGAGGGTATATGCCGGACGGAGTACAACCGGATATCCTATCTTCTTAACAAATTCCAGACCGGCTTTTACCGTTGTAACAACCTCAGATGGTGCTACAGGCTCATGGATCTTCTCCATGGTTTTCTTGAATTCCAGTCTATCCTCTGCTTTTTTGATTGTTGAAGAAGATGTACCGATCAACATAACATCATGTTCTCTTAAGAAACCGGACTCTTCCAGTTCCATTGCGATATTTAAAGCTGCCTGACCACCCAGTGTAGGCAGAAGGCTGTCCGGTTTTTCCTTCTCGATCACTGCTTTTACTACATCGGCTGTTAATGGCTCAATGTATACCTTATCTGCGATATCCTTATCTGTCATGATCGTAGCCGGATTGGAGTTGATCAGGACAACGCAAAGGCCTTCTTCTTTTAATGAACGACAAGCCTGTGTACCGGCATAGTCAAATTCTGCAGCCTGTCCGATTACGATAGGACCGGAGCCAATTACAACAACTTTTTTAATATTCGGATTCTTTGGCATTACTTAGACACCTCCATCATATTCATAAATACATCAAACAAGAAGTCTGTATCAAGAGGACCGGCACATGCTTCCGGATGGAACTGTACGGTCTGTGCATTCTTACCAAGGTAATGAACACCTTCTACTGTACCATCATTTACATTGATAAAGCTGACCTCGGCAACCTTTCTGTCAAGGCTCTCTTCTTTTACCATATATCCATGATTCTGAGTTGAAATATAAACCTTTCCGGTCTTTAAATCTTTTACAGGATGGTTCGCACCTCTGTGACCGTATTTCATCTTTACGGTATCGCCGCCATTTGCAAGTGCAAGCAGCTGATGTCCAAGACATATTGCAAAAATAGGAATATCTGTATCGAAAAGTTTTTTCACTTCTTTGATCGTAACCTTACAATCCTTTGGATCTCCAGGTCCGTTTGTTAACATGATGCCGTCCGGTGCATCTGCGATGATCTCCTCCGCAGGCGTCTCAGCAGGATATACAGTAACCTGACAACCTCTCTTTAATAAAGATTTGATAATATTTCTCTTAACGCCGAGATCGATCACAGCTACCTTGTAGCCATCTCCCGGATAAACTTTCTTTTCTTTGCATGTAACATCAAGAACAACATGTCCCATCTCCCATGCTTTGATCCGCTTCAGACAATCTTCAAGGTCATAAGAAGCATTTGTTGTGATCATGCCCTTCATTGTACCCTGATTTCTGAGGATCTTGGTCAAGGCTCTGGTATCAACTCCCTCGATACCTGTTATATTGTTATTAATAAGGAACTGGTTAATACTCTGTTCACTTCTAAAGTTACTTGGCTTCTTCGCAATCTCTCTTACAATAAATCCTGACTGCCATGGTTTATCAGCCTCCATATCTTCCAGACATACACCATAATTACCAATCAACGGATATGTCATACAAACTGCCTGCCCGGCATAGGATGGGTCTGTCAACACCTCTAAGTAACCTGTCATAGACGTATTGAAAACAATTTCGCTTATGATCTCATCGGTTGCTCCAATACTGATGCCTTCAAATACATGTCCATCTTCAAGTATCAAAAAAGCTTTCATAATACAATTCCTTTCTTCTTTTTTCTATTTTTGCTCAAAAAAAAGAGTGAACAGAGAATCTGTGCACACATACAAAGATCCTCATCTGCCTCTTTTTTCTAGTTTTGTCAATTCTAACACATTTGTTATTGTTAGACAACACTTTTTCATCGAAATTCGTCAACTTATTTCTGAGCAGCTTCCTGCTTCATTTTTTCAGTTGCTTCATACACTCTTCTGCTGAATTCACAGCCGCAGAAGTTCTGTC
>ERZ791802.1838-NODE-1838-length-14512-cov-6.121187_pt1 | contig 14512 bp, 12 predicted proteins | sample MGYA00510308_ERZ791802 | MGnify/ENA primary metagenome ERZ791802 (study PRJEB30046, sample SAMN00792028) | human gut metagenome | study: EMG produced TPA metagenomics assembly of the A metagenome-wide association study of gut microbiota in type 2...
GTCGTATTACCGGTACTTGCGCAAAGCATCAGAGAGCACTGACCGTTGCTATCAAGAGAGCACGTCACGTTGCACTTATGCCTTACGTAGCTGAATAATTCAGACTAAGATGAGAGACCAGCCCTTTGTGGCTGGTCTTTTTGTGTATACCATGAGCCGAGTACAGGGTAACAGTTGCGTTTGACGGGGGTCGGATGCTCCATTATAATAAAAAGAGAAAATGATTGGAGAAAAGGTATCGCAAAAGCATGAGTACAGATAAGCATAGATTAATACCAATTACTGATCTGCATACACCGGAACTGGAGATCTACAATGAACGCAGGGAGGTACAACTTTTTCATTATTATGAGCCAGAGCGGGGGCTGTTCATTGCGGAGAGCCCCAATGTGATTCTGCGGGCACTGGCAGCGGGATATGAGCCGCTGTCACTTCTGATGGAACAGCGGGAAGCGGATTCGAAGAAGGGCAGGGAAATCCTGGGGCGGATTGCAGAGGTGTCTGGGGAAATTCCCGTATATGTGGCATCCAATGCAGTGCTGTCGGAGATTTCCGGCTTTAAACTGGCGAGAGGAATGCTCTGTGCCATGCGCAGAAGAGCATTGCCGAAGATGGAAGACTTGTGCGGAAATGCCAGACGCATTGCTGTTCTGGAAAATGTTGTAAATCCCACAAATGTAGGCGCAATTTTCCGTTCTGCGGCAGCGTTGGGAATCGATGCAGTATTGTTGACGGGAGGCTGCAGTGACCCGTTGTACCGTCGGGCAGCAAGAGTCAGCATGGGAACCGTATTTCAGGTGCCGTGGACGATCCTGGAGACAAAGGACTGGCCGGAGCATACCATGGAACAGCTGCGGAAGATGGGGTATCATACCGTGGCCATGGCTTTAAAAGAAGACAGCTTGCGGCCGGATGATGAGAAACTGCATAATGTCGAAAAGCTTGCCATTATTCTGGGAACGGAAGGGGAAGGACTGGCAGCGGATACCATTGCGGACTGTGACGATACGGTGTGCATTCCCATGGCCCATGGTGTGGATTCTCTGAACGTGGCGGCCGCCAGCGCAGTGGCTTTCTGGGAACTGTGTAAGTAAGAGAACGGCTCTCCGTCCGGAAAAGCTGACAAAAAGCACAAATTTGACAGAGGAATATTGTCTATTCGTCAAAATAATATGGTGGCGGAGCGGATTATTATTTGTTATAATAGAAGTTGTCGAACGCAAATATTGAGAGGTGTTCTTTCATGAAAAAACGAATCAGACTGAAAGGCAGGATCCGTACATATATCCAGTTCACCCTATATCTGGGCCTGTTACTGCTGGCTATCGATGCGGCGGTATTCATGTTGGATTTCCGTGCAGGACTGCTTACCTTCGGATTTACGATTTTTTATTTTGCAATTACCCTGACGCTGTATTTCTACAACAAGCCGATCATCATGAACGAGCTGATCAGCTTTGCCACGGAATATGGTCAGATCCAGCGAAAACTGCTGCGGGATCTGGAATTGCCATATGCCCTTCTGGACGATTCCGGCAAGGTGATCTGGACCAACATTGCCTTTGAGAATGTGGTGCATCAGCCCAAGGGTTACAGTAAATCCATCACTTCCCTGTTTCCTACCATTACCCGGGACAGGCTTCCGGACGAATCTGGTGTGGACGAGGCACAGTATGAACTGGAATACGAGGGCTGTGAGTATGTGGCCAAATTCCGCAAGATTTCTCTGAAGGAGATGGCGGAACACAGCGATATGATCGATGCAGAAGGCTATAACGGTTATCTGATTGCCGTCTATCTCTTTGATGAGACGGCACTGCATATTGCACTGCAGGAAGTGGATGACCAGAGTCTGAGCGTAGGCATGATCTATCTGGACAACTATGAGGAAGCGCTGGAGAGCGTTGAGGAAGTCCGCAGATCCCTGCTGATCGCACTGATCGACCGTAAGGTGAACAAGTACATTGCATCTCTGGACGGTATCAGCAAGAAGCTGGAAAAGGACAAGTATCTGGTAATCATGCGGAAAAAAGCGGTAGCACAGCTGCAGGAGAACCGTTTCGATCTGCTGGAAGAGGTCAAGACCGTAAACATCGGCAATGAAATGGCAGTGACCATCAGTATCGGTATTGGTCTGGATGGCCTGACTTATGCACAGAACTATGAATTCGCCCGTACCGCCATTGATCTGGCACTGGGACGTGGCGGGGATCAGGCCGTGATCAAGACCCCGGAGAGCATCACCTACTACGGCGGCAAGAGTCAGCAGGTAGAGAAGAATACCCGTGTCAAGGCAAGAGTAAAAGCTCATGCCCTGCGGGAGATTATCACCGGAAAAGACCGTGTTATCGTTATGGGACACCGGATGCCGGATGTGGACAGCTTCGGTTCTGCGGTGGGTATTTACCGGATCGCCCAGACATTGGGCAGAAAGGCTCACATTGTATTGAACGAGGCTACGACCTCTGTACAGCCGCTGGTGGAGCTGTTTAAGAACAATCCGGAATATGACGAGGATATGATCATCACCAGCCAGCAGGCCATTGATATGGCAGGCAGCAATACGGTTCTGGTGGTGGTGGATGTCAATAAGCCCTCCATCACAGAGTGCCCGGATCTGCTTCGCTTCTGCAAATCCGTAGTAGTACTGGACCACCACAGACAGGGTACGGAGACCATTGAGAATGCCACATTGTCTTATGTGGAGCCTTATGCATCCTCCGCCTGCGAGATGGTATCCGAGATCTTGCAGTATACCTACGACAATATCAAGATCCGTACGGAAGAGGCGGATTGTATGTATTCCGGTATCATGATCGATACCAATAACTTTATGACCAAGACAGGTGTCCGCACCTTCGAGGCTGCTGCATTCCTACGCAGAAACGGTGCGGATGTGACCCGTGTGAGAAAACTGTTCCGTGAGGATGCAGCAGAATACAAGGCCAAGGCGGATGCTGTCAGTCAGGCAGAGATCTACAAGCAGTTCTTTGCAATCTCTCTGTGTACCGCAGAGGATCTGCCCAGCCCTACCATCATTGGTGCGCAGGCAGCCAACGAACTGCTGAATATCAAGGGCATTAAGGCAAGTTTTGTACTTACCGATTATCAGGGCAAGATCTATGTCAGCGCCAGATCCATTGATGAGGTCAATGTACAGATCATCATGGAGCGTATGGGCGGTGGAGGCCACATGAATACCGCAGCCTGCCAGATGGAAGGCGTGGGACTGGTAGAGGCCATTGGCGTATTGAAGCAGACCATCGACGACATGCTGGAATCCGGTGAGATCTAAGGGATTCCGTTTGAAAAGTTTTACCATATAAAACAGAAGATTCAGGAAAGGCAGGTTGATCCTATGAAAATTATTTTACTTCAGGATGAAAAAAAGCTGGGAAAAAAAGGAGACATCATTGAGGCCAGCGAAGGATATGCAAGAAACTATATTTTACCGAAGAAGATCGGTGTGGAGGCAAGCTCCAAGAATCTGAACGACCTGAAGCTCCATAAGGCAAACGAAGAGAAGGTGGCACAGGAGAATCTGGATGCGGCAAAGGCGCTGGCAACAGAGCTGGAGACCAAGCAGGTCGTGGTCAAGATCAAGGCAGGAGAGGGCGGAAGAACTTTCGGTTCTGTATCCTCCAAAGAGATTGCAACTGCCTGCAAGGAACAGCATGGTATCGAAATTGACAAGAAGAAAATCCAGCTGCCGGAGAGTCTGAAGAACTTCGGCTCCTATGAGGTAACAGTGAAGCTTCATCCCCAGGTGGCAGCGAAGCTGACGGTGAAAGTTACGGAGGCGTAGACGACCCCATGCCCGCAATGGATGAAAATGTAATCAAAAGAATAATGCCTCACAGTTTAGAGGCGGAGCAGTCAGTCATCGGCTCTATGTTCATTGACGCGGAAGCCATTGCGGCTGCCACAGAGCAGATCTCCGGAGAGGATTTCTACAACAGGCAGTACGGTGTGGTATTTGACACCATCGTAGAGCTGAACAATGAAGGAAAGCCCATTGACTTTGTCACTTTGCAGGATCGGTTGCGATCCAAGGAGGATGTGCCTCCCGAGGTCAGTGGACTGGATTTCCTGACGAATCTGATTGCAGCAGTACCTACTTCCGCCAATATCAAGTATTATGCTGGAATCGTGGCGGAGAAGGCGACACTTCGGCGTCTGATCCGTACCAATGAAGAGATTGCCAATACCTGTTATAGTGGCAAGGAGAGCCTGGATACGATTCTGGAGAGTACCGAGAGCAAGATCAATGAAGTGGTACAGAAGAAAAACGTCAAGGAATTCGTACCGATTCGTACCGTAGTCATGAACGCCATGGACAAGATCGAGAAGGCTTCCAAACTGCACGGAACCGTCACAGGTATTGCCACCGGATTCATTGATCTGGACTATCGTACCGCCGGAATGCAGCCCTCGGACCTGGTGCTGATCGCAGCCCGTCCTTCCATGGGTAAGACGGCGTTTGTATTGAATATCGCGCAGCATGTGGCATTTAAGCAGAATCTGCCGGTAGCCATATTCAGTCTGGAAATGAGTAAGGAGCAGCTGATCAATCGTATGTTTTCCCTGGAATCCAGCGTGGACGCCCAGAAGCTCCGTACCGGCCAGCTGAATGACCAGGAATGGGAACGACTGATCGAGAGTGCCGGTGTCATCGGCAAGTCCAAGCTGATGATCGATGATACCCCCGGTATCAGCATTGCCGAGCTTCGTTCCAAATGCAGAAGAATGAAGCAGGAAAACGGTCTGTCCATGATCATCATCGACTACTTACAGTTGATGTCGGGAAGTGGCGGAAGAAGCAGCGATTCCAGACAGCAGGAGATTTCCGATATTTCGAGATCCCTGAAAGCAGTCGCCAGAGAGCTGTCCGTACCGGTGCTGGCATTGTCTCAGTTGAGCCGGGCTGTAGAGCAGAGACCGGATCATCGCCCTATGTTGTCTGACCTGCGTGAGTCCGGAGCCATCGAGCAGGACGCCGACGTGGTAATGTTCATCTACCGTGATGATTATTATAATCACGATTCGCCGGATAAAGGTATTTCGGAGATCATCATAGCCAAACAGAGAAACGGTCCCATCGGAACCGTACAGCTGGCATGGCTGCCGGAATACACCAAGTTTGCCAATCTGGAAAACGACAGAAAAAAAGATTTCTAAGTATATTACGAATACAGAACATAAAATACGAAAGAGAACAAGTGAGGGAGATTCCCCACACCTGTTCTCTTTCGTATTTTTATTATATGATGCCAGGGTCAAAAGGTCTAAGCCCACATGAGCTTGCTCATAAGTGGGTGAAAGACCTTAGGACCCGCCCCGATATGAGCATAAAAGTGGGATGATAATCCCACGATATGCGAATATTGGGTAGGGTGCTATGTGCCAGTGGCACATGTTTAGCACGGACCGAAGCGGAGCGGAGACGTGGGAGTGCGTAGCACGGAACAATCCGTAGGCATCAAAGTCGGGGGCTTTTGACCCCGACATCATTATATATGGCTATGTGGAAAGGAAGAGAATATGGGAGAGTATTTATTGATTTCGGATGCTGCAAAACAGGTAAAGGTGGAGAGCCATGTACTTCGCTATTGGGAAGAGGAATTACATCTGCCCATCAAAAGAAACGAGCTGGGGCACCGCTATTATACGAAGGAAGACGTGGAACGGTTCAAAGAGATCAAGAGCATGAAAGAAAGGGGATTACAGTTGAAAGCAATTAAAATGATATTAAAGGACGGACGGCTGGACGTACTGCCGGAGGAACGGGAAAAAGAGCCTGTAGAAGCCCGGAAAGAGCCGGCAGAAGTCCGGACACCACACATGGCCATCGAGATCGTTGATAAACCGGTGGATAAAGAGATGCCGGTACAGCCGCAGGAGAGGATATGTACGGTGCCGGAGAAGGAAGGACTGCAGAGTGAAAGCAGGGAAGAGAAGGCTAAAAGGCTCCAGTGGATCCTGCAACAGTTGATCCGTGAGGCAGTACGGGAGAATAACCAGGACCTTTGCCGGGAACTCAAGGAAAGCATGGTCAAGGAGCTGGATTATCAGTTCCGCAGCAGAGAAGAACGGGAAGAGGAGAGAGACCGCAGACTGGAACAGCGCAGCGAGGAGTACTATCAGAAGATGGACGAGCTGTTGCGGAAAAAGACCAGGGGACAACTGCGGAAACAGCAGAAAGAGGAGAGAAGGCCGAAAGTGGAAAAAGAGTCCACAGAGATCGCAGACAAAGAAAATACCGGCAGGGAAATTAAGGCAGAAAAAAAGAAAAGGCATTTCATTTTCTGAAATGCCTTCCCCGGGGTACGTTCTGAATCAGGAATTAATCCTCTGCGATAGCACCAACAGGGCACTGACCTGCGCAGGAACCGCAGCTGATGCACTTATCTGCATCGATTTCAAACTTTCCGTCGCCCATGCTGATAGCGCCAACGGGGCACTGTGCCTCACAAGCTCCACATGCTACACAAGCATCACCAATAACAAATGCCATAATCTTTTCCTCCTATTTTGCGTGTATCAAATCTCTTGTTTGATACAAATTTATCAATATAACCACTTGTATTGTAATATAAATGGGCTTTGAATACAAGACTTATTTAGTATTTTTTATCAATAGTTACAGTTGCTTATTTATATTTATTGAACTCCAGAATCTTCTTCGCGTTCTGGATCCTCTCTTCGGTGGGTGGTTCTACACCCTCAAGCTTGTACGGAATCCCCAGTTCTTTCCACTTGTACTCACCCAGAGTATGGTAGGGAAGAACTTCTACTTTCATGACGGTATCCAGAGTATCAATAAATTCTCTTGTCTTTTTCAGGTATTCGTCATTGTCAGTAATTCCGGGCACCAGTACATGACGGATCCACATGGGGATACCCTGCTCGGAAAGGTATCTTGCGCAGTCCAGAATGTTCTTGTTGGTATGACCGGTAAGCTTTTTGTGCTCCTCATCATCAATATGCTTGATGTCCAACATGACAAGGTCGGTATATTTCAGTAATTCGTTGAATTTGGAGAAGAAAGGCTCTTCTCTGGTAAAAGGCTGTCCGGAAGTATCAAGATTGGTATTGATGCCTCTCTCGTGGGCCTTGCGGAAAAGATCGATCAGAAAATCGATCTGTAATAAGGCTTCGCCGCCGCTGACAGTGATGCCGCCTTCTTTGCCCCAGTAGCTGCGGAAACGCTCTGCTTTATCCAGAAGCTCGTCTGCTGTCATCAGATTGTCAGTGTCGGGATTCCAGGTATCTACGTTGTGGCAATATTGACAACGCATATTGCAGCCCTTGAGGAAAATAAGATAGCGGATTCCGGGTCCGTCTACTGCGCCGAAGGATTCTAATGAGTGAATTCTGCCTTTGATCATTGTAATAATCTCCATTCTCTGCCGTGCAGGCAGCTGAGGGGTGAGTGTTACTCTTGCGAATGCAAGCATTCGAAGAGCATCCGAAAATATTTAATGGTTCTGAATAGTGTACCCAAAAAGGGACCGGACATTACTGCCCGGCCCCATATACATCAATTATCTCAAAACCTGTAAGAATTACAGACTCTTATGGCAGGTTCTTGCGATAACATCATCCTGCTGCTCCTTGGTCAGGCTGATGAACTTAACAGCATAACCGGATACACGGATGGTGAAGTTAGCGTACTCAGGCTTCTCAGGATGAGCCTGTGCATCTAACAGCTTCTCGGTACCGAATACGTTAACGTTGAGGTGATGAGCACCACGATCGAAGTAACCATCCATTACACGTACCAGAGTTTCTTTCTGCTCGTCAAGGTTGTGACCAAGAGCGGAAGGAGCCATGGTCTGGGTATTAGAGATACCATCCAGAGCATACTCATAAGGCAGCTTAGCTACGGAGTTCAGGGATGCAAGCAGACCGCTCTTCTCAGCACCGTAGGAAGGTGATGCACCGGGAGCGAAAGGCTTGTAAGCTTCTCTACCATCAGGCAGAGCACCGGTAGCCTTACCGTATACAACGTTAGAGGTAATGGTCAGTACGGAAGTGGTAGGCTCGGAATTTCTGTAGGTGTGGTTCTTCTTGATCTTCTCCATGAAGGTCTTCAGCAGCCATACAGCGAATTCATCAGCTCTGGGATCATCGTTACCATACTTAGGGAAGTCGCCTTCGATCTTGAAGTCTACAGCACAACCCTGGTCATCACGGATAACCTTAACCTTAGCATACTTGATAGCGGACAGGGAGTCAGCTACATGGGACAGACCTGCAATGCCGGTTGCGAAGGTTCTTCTTACATCGGTATCGATCAGAGCCATCTCAGCTGCTTCGTAGTAGTACTTATCATGCATGTAGTGGATCAGGTTCAGGATGTTAACATACAAAGATGCACACCAGTCAAGCATGATGTCATATTTATGCATAACTTCGTCGAAATCAAGGTACTCGGAAGTGATAGGAGCGATTTCGGGACCACACTGCATATGCTTGCCGTTCTTGTCCAGATGCTTCTCATCCTTACCACCGTTGATAGCGTACAGTAAGCACTTAGCCAGGTTAGCACGAGCACCGAAGAACTGGATCTCCTTACCGGTCTGAGTAGCGGATACGCAGCAGCAGATGCTGTAGTCATCACCCCAGATAGGCTTCATAACGTCATCGTTCTCGTACTGGATGGAAGAAGTATTTACAGAAATCTTAGCTGCGTACTTCTTGAAGTTATCAGGCAGAGCGCTGGAGTACAGAACGGTCAGGTTCGGCTCGGGGCTGGGTCCCATGTTCTCCAGAGTATGCAGGAAACGATAGTCGTTCTTGGTAACCATATGACGACCATCCATGCCGATACCACCAACTTCCAGAGTAGCCCATACAGGGTCGCCGGAGAACAGCTGGTTGTAAGAAGGAATACGAGCGAACTTAACCATACGGAACTTCATGGTCATATGGTCGATCAGCTCCTGAGCTTCTTTCTCGGTCAGGGTGCCTTCCTTTAAGTCTCTCTCAATATAGATATCCAGGAAAGTAGAGATACGTCCTACGGACATAGCTGCACCGTTCTGGGTCTTGATAGCTGCCAGGTAACCGAAGTATAACCACTGGATAGCTTCCTTAGCGGTGGTAGCGGGACCGGAAATATCGTAGCCGTAAATCTTAGCCATTTCCTTCATGCCCTTCAGAGCCTTGATCTGATCAGCGATCTCTTCTCTCAGGCGGATGATGTCCTCGGTCATAACGCCGGTACCGCAGTTCTTCTTATCCTCTTCCTTTTTCTGGATCAGGAAATCAATACCGTACAGAGCAACTCTTCTGTAGTCGCCTACGATACGTCCACGACCATAGGTATCGGGAAGACCGGTAACGATATGGGTATGACGAGCAACCTTCATCTCATCGGTATAAGCATCAAATACTGCCTGGTTGTGAGTCTTGTGGTATTCGTTGAAGATTTTGTCATATTTAGCGTTTACTTCGTAGCCATAGGTGCTTGCAGCCTGCTGAGCCATCTTGATACCACCATAAGGCATGAATGCTCTCTTTAAAGGCTTGTCTGTCTGCAGACCAACGATCTGCTCCAGATCCTTCATAGATTCATCAATATAGCCAGGGCCATAAGCGGTCAGACTGGATACGACCTCTGTTTCGCATTCCAGAACGCCGTTATGCTCACGCTCTTCCTTCTGTAACTCCTGAAGTCTGCCCCAAAGCTTATTAGTTGCTTCGGTAGGTCCCTCCAGGAAGCTCTCATCTCCATCATACGGAGTGTAGTTGGTCTGGATGAAGTTACGTACATTGACGTCTACATCCCAGTGGCCATCTTTTTTAAAACCTCTCCATGCTTCTGCCATGAAAATTTACCTCCTTCTGGTAAAAACAATTAATATTATCAACTGAGAGTACCAGTTGCGCTGGCATCCCAAGCTGTTTCTTTACGATAAAAGTGTACTACCTGACAAGGGTAAGTGTCAACCTTTTTAGGAATTGTTCCGAGTTTTGTACATCAGCTCTGACATGAAAAAGAGGTTGACGTGCGTGGGTGCTTGCGCACAAAGCACGAAAATCTCTTTTTCATGGACAAAGCACACCAACATGAAATAAAAGATGAGCTGCGAAGCGGCGCCATTTGCAAAGCAAATGCTTTTATGAATGTGGTGTGCGGCAGAGCTGATCTTCGGGGAAGAACAAATGCGGATGTACAAGAATAATCTTGCCTTATTCCGGGGAAAGTATTATACTAAAAAAGCCTTATACGGCAGAAAGGAGACCGATATGACCGGAGTAACAAAAGACATGACCATTGGTGAGATCTTACGTGCCAATCCTGAAGTAGCTCCCGTACTCCTCGATGCAGGAATGCATTGCCTGGGATGCCCTGCTTCACAGGGAGAGACCCTGGAAGAGGCAGCTATGGTACATGGTATTGATGTAGATGAGCTTATGAAAGTGATCGAGGAAATGTAATTTTTGTATTTCTGTTTTGGAAACATCGCCTGACCGGGGCACACAGGTGAAACAAAGTATTTATGGAATTTCATAGCTCAGATTTCCGCGCAATCGAAATGTGTCCGTCGATTGCGCGGATTTGAGAAATCAAAAGAATTCAAGGAATTCAGATCATCGGCCTTTGGCCGTCTTTTTTTGCCTTTTTCCCTTAGATATTATCTGATCCGATATTATGAAGTATGACTAGCACGGTAGATTCTTTCAGGGGAGGCTAATCCTGTGGTACTTTCAGTTCCCAGCCTGAATGAATCAGAGCAGGATTGCGGATCAGTTCCCGGTTCAGGGAAACGATTTCAGCCACGGAGCAGCCGCATTTTCTGGCGATTGCCCAGAGGGTGTCGCCCTGTCTGACGATGTATATCCCGCGTTTCTTATTCTCAGGCAGGACAGCATCGGGAGTGCCGTCTGTGATAGGCGCTCCGCTTTGGGGAATCTTAAGCTGCCAGCCGGCGTGAATCCGGTTCGGGTTCTTGATCCGGTCACTGTTGGCTGCCACGATCTCGGTTATGGAGCAGTTGTATTTTCTGGCGATTGCCCAGAGAGTGTCACCTGCCTGTACGGTATAGGTCATATAGGAGGTGGTGTTTTTCATGACAGGAGAGGGATTCTCACGGTCAGCCTTTTCCTCGGAGCCGCTGTCAGTACTTTCCTGTTCGGTGTCAGCATTCACATCATAGTAGAGCTTCAAAGTCACGATATCCTCCAGACTGCTGATCTTCTTCAACGTTCCGCTGGCGGTGGAGATTGCCGGATTGTAGGTAAAGCCTTCATAGGTTTTCGGCGTTGCTGTGACGGTATCACCTGTCTTCCCTGCGGAATGTTCTGTTTCCGCCAGCGTGTAGCCGCTGCCGTCCGTCTTGTAGTGCTCCACGATATAATTGATCGTGTTTCCGGAGATGATGGGAGTCGTGTTTCGCGTCCATTTTGCGTAGAACGTTTTATTTCCCGTATCGGTACCTGTGATCTCTGTGACGGGTGAACCGGAAAAGTTGCTGTCTGCGTACCAGCCGTCAAAGCGGTATCCCTCGCGGGTAATATCATTGGTGGTAGGAAGAACTGTCCCGGTGCCGTAAGTGTAGCCGGTTACTTCTTTTCCGCTGGCAATCGTACCGCCGTCTGTCTGCAGCGTTACGGAATAGGTGGAGAGTTCCCATTTTGCCTTGAGGGTCATAGTGCATTTGACTGTATCCGTGTCAAAGTTCCATTTTGTTTCTGTACCGTTGTTATCATAATACCAGCCTTCAATACTATGCCCCTCTTTGGTGGGAACAGGATCCGGTGCGGTGAGTGCCGCTCCGTCCTTACTCCAATTCACTTTCTGTGTGCTGGGCTGATCCCCGTTGTTTGGGTCAAAAGTGATCACGAGCGTACCGCTCAGGGTGGTGGCACCGCTGAAATCACCGCCTGAAACCGTACCATCATTGTTCGTGATCGTACCGGTAAATGTGCCGCCGTTAATGGCACCGCTGCTCTCATTTATGACCTCATTTGTGAATGTGCCCTTCCGGATGGTGCCGTTGTTGGTCACTTTGCCATGGAACTCAGTGCTGCCGGCAGCACCTTCACTGCCGGTGATCTGGTCATTGTTCGTCAACTCTCCGTTGACGGTGCCGCCGTCCGCGTTCAGGGTAGTATTATTTGTTATATTGCCGTCAATGGTACCGCCGCGCAAGATGAACAGCTTACCTTTGTTGTATACCCCGCTGCTCTTATTATCGTCTCTTTGGGATGGGGATGTGCAGTTTTCAATACAACCGCTTTCCATGATAAATTCTCCGTCGTTGCTAATGCCGCCGCCGTGGGAAAGAAAATTATTTGCGACATAAGCCTTACATTTATGGATTTTTCCGCCGGACAAAGTGAACGTACCGGACAGAGAAGGCGAAGCGCTGATGGTTACCCCGCCGCCATTTTCTGCGGTGCAGCAGCGAATCTCGGAGCCGGAATTCATTGTGAACCTGCATCCCGAACGGATCAGTACACCGCCTCCAGAGGAAGCAGTGCAGCCGATGATGCTGCCTCCGTTCATAATGAACTCGCTTGCTTTTTGTGCCGTATAATCATAATCAATGCATACACCGCCTCCACTTCCGGCCTTACAGCCGATAATGCTGCCGCCGTTCATGGTGAGTGCAGCACCCGCGGAGACATACACACCGCCGCCCTCGGAGTAATTGACGCCAGGAGGCATTCCCGTGCCACCGGTGATAATGCCGCCGTAGACAATTTCCGAGCCGCCGGTTTCGTCCAGCCCCCATAAGCCGTCACCGCCCGGGGTAAATTTGTGTGGTGTGGATGTGCTGCTGTCCTGAATCGTCAGACTGCCGCCTGACTCCACCTTGATTACACTGCCGCTGCCAGTCATTTTCAGTACATTACCATCCAAATCCAGTGTTACAGTGCGGTTGACCGTCAGGGTGCTGTCGATATCAATATTTTCCGCCAGTGTGATTTTGACAACACTGCTGTCTGCCAGCATGTCAGTCAGATGCTTCGCTGTTGCCACTTCCTTCACACCGTTTGCGACTGGCAGTGCTGCGTACAGTCCGTTCAGCATCGCTGCAGCTTCATTTCCCGATGCGCTTTCCGGGGATCCCGGACCCTCTGTGGATGTCGGGGGATTCGTCAGATGTCCGGTTTCTGCTGCCGATACCGGCGTGGAGACCAGAGAAAATACCATGGAACTGCAAAGCAGCGCCGCATAGAACCGAATTTTTTGCTTTTTCATGAATTTTTTTCCTCCCATTGTTGTGATGCGTTTCCTTTTCCCGTGCCTTGTCCGCGGTGTTCTCTTTCCCGGAGTCTGATACACAGTACTGTGATCATGACCGCCGTGGCGAAAGAAATTACCCCCACCAGCACATAACCGCCGGCATCTTCATGTAGCAGGATAGAGCCGTACATTCCCCGGGCGGTGATCTGCGTCTGGCCGGCTGCTGTGTGCACCGTTCCCACAAGGAACGCAGACAATGCTGCGCACAGGGCAGACAGCCGGCAGATCCCGCGGCGCTCCTTCCGGCGATATTTTTCATGCACCCGCTTTTTCACCAGTTCGACCCGCTTTTCTGTATCATACATATTGTTGAAAACCTCCCTTCGGAAAGTAAAGTCATAAAATACATATGCCCTTCATCTAATTAGGTACAAAAAAACGAAAAAACTCTCACCTGAAAATCAAATTTTTTCAAAAAAACAGGAGCTGCCGACAGCAGCTCCGCAAAAGACAGGATTCAGTTGTGACTCTGGGGCAGGCGGACAATCAGTTTTCCCACCGTCAGGATCAGCACAGGCAGAATGTATGCGATATACTGTATCGCACCGCCATAGGCGATCAGAAGATTATAAATTGCATGAAAAGTGATGGCTGCCCCGAGCAGACCGCAGGTTCCGGCGATCTTCAGCCAGGTGCGCTGCCATACATATGCCAGTCCACCGCCGACGATGGCACCACAGATCACGTGCATGGCACCCGTTCCAATGCCCCGGAAAAAGATAAAGGAAAAATGTCCGGCTCCGTTTTGAATCAGATAGCAGACATTTTCAAAGGTGGCAAAGGAAAGTGCAACGATGATGGCAGCATTTTTTATCGGCACCGGTTCAGGCTCAAATACAAGAAGATAAAAGAGTAACGGCAGGAGTTTCACCACTTCTTCTACCACAGGTGCGATCTCTGCGGTGGCGGCAATCGTATCTGCTGCGTAAAGAGCGGCAAAGAAGGTATTGATGTAAGCGGAGAGCAGGCATGCCCCCATTCCTGCAAGACAGCACAGAAAGAATTTAGCCTGCCGCCTACCCATGCACAGGGCGGCGATCAACAGGGGTGAGGCCATACAGATAAATACATTTTCAATATAGGTCATGTCCGCACCGCCTTTCCTGTGGCAGGCAGCAGCCCGAAAAGGCAGAACGTCAGCAGAAGATCACACCAGCAATAGGGACTGAAGATAGAGTCGCCCGGCCAGAAGCAGCCGGAGGTCCACAGAGCGTATTCTACCGCAACATAGCAGAGGATTCCGATGTGAAA
>ERZ791802.1841-NODE-1841-length-14497-cov-2.462540_pt1 | contig 14497 bp, 9 predicted proteins | sample MGYA00510308_ERZ791802 | MGnify/ENA primary metagenome ERZ791802 (study PRJEB30046, sample SAMN00792028) | human gut metagenome | study: EMG produced TPA metagenomics assembly of the A metagenome-wide association study of gut microbiota in type 2...
GGATTCCACAATCCGTCACTATTAGCTCCCTTCACCATCAGTCTGTAAGTATCAAAAGGCAGATGCGAATACGTAATCGGTGCATTACCGGCGACACGCCATTCAGAATCATATCCTTCCAATTTATACATCAATGTATTCATCTCAGGTGCATGATATGCAAGCGCAGCCACACGAAAAGAGAATGAGTTCTGGTCCGGTTTCAAAACAATTTCATCGGATAAGGTAATGCTCTGCTTTAAAGGAGACCCCTCATCACCCACCGTCACCCTCTTGTTGAAAAGCATAAAGTCGGTTATAACAACGGGTGGCACATAGTCGTTGCTTATAAAAGTGGAAGGATCAAAAGAAATAAACCCGTTAATACTCCCGAAATACAGGTTACCGTTCTCATCCTTATAGCTGGACTGATAATTGAACTGGTTATCCAGCAACCCGTTGGCCCGTGTGTATACCTTGAAAGTCTCCTTCTTCGGATTAAAACAAAGCAACCCTTTATTGGTAGAAATCCAGAACAAGCCTTTATTATCTTCTTCAATCCTGTAAACGACATTACTCGGCAGTCCTTTTTCAGAATCATAGCAAGTAAAATCGGTAGTGGACGGATCAAAACGACAGAATCCTCCTCCCTGGGTAGTAAGCCAAACGCGGTTCTCGCTATCTACAAAGACAGTAAGTACTTTATTTGAAGGAAGACTGCGCGGCTTATTCTCATCGTGCACAAAATGTTCCCATTTCTTCGTCCGAATATTCTGTCTGTAAACGCCGTTAACATAAGTCGCAAGCCACAGGTTTCCCTGTTTATCCTCGGTAATGTAATAAACAAACACTCCCGACAGTTCCGGAACAGAAGAGAATGTATCCTTTTCCGAATCATAACTTATCAAACCGGAAGGCGTTCCCAGATATAATTGTCCGGAAGTTGTCCGGAAAACAGAAAAAATGTTTTTCGGGAGATGGGCATAATGCTTAACCTTCCGAGTTCTCAGATCAATTTTGTTTAAACCTTGCGAAAAGGTACCTACCCAAAGAGCATCATCATCAAGACAGAGCCCGTGAATATTCTGATAGATCAAAGGATCTTTAAAAGGTTCTACCGAACGTGTTACCGGATTAAAATGAAACAACCCCCTGTCTTCCGTACCTATCCACAAAGTCCCGCTTCGGTCTGCGCAAAATTCTCTGACGCGTTTCCCCATCCGGTCTGTTTCCGAGCGAGGATAGAACTTCTCAAAATAGGTATATTGCCGAGGATAATAGTTCACTCCGCCAAACCAGGTTCCCACCCACATTCCTCCTTCACGATCTTTACAAACCGCGTAGACCGCATTATCGGATATGGAATAGGAATCACCGTATATACTTTGCAAATGAGTTGTTTCACCTGTACGTGAATTATATACATAGATACCGGACTCCGTACCTATCCACAGGACATCATCGGAATAGAAAACCATCTCTCTTACAAAAAGACTCTCTCCGGCAGCAGCAGTGCCCGGGAGCAGGGAAGACAATGCCCCGGAGGTTAAATTCACCTCCATTAATCCATCGTCTGTCCCTACATAAAGGCAATTATAAGGACCGGGAAGTAACTTATTGATTCTTTTGCCTTTGAAGGGCGCTTTGATTTCTGGAGAGAAAACAGGTTTCAACGTATGAAGCCCGTCTCTGGAACTGTATAGATTACCATCGTGTATATCCAACCAACACACGTCATCCTGATCAAACACAATCTGACCAGCATTCCTTAACCGTTTCTTTCCGGATGCATCAGTCTGTAAATGTTCCAATGTACCTCTGTTTGTATCGTAACAAAAAATCCCTTGCCTTTCCGAAACAATCCAGACCCTTCCTTTACGATCGCCTTTTATAGTATGAACAGTCTGTTCAATCGTAGTATTCAAATTGCTCTGTATAACGAAGCGTTCCACTTTCTCTCCAGAAGGAGAGTAAATATAGACTCCGACATCCGTACCGATCCATATCTGCCCGAGGCAATCTTCGTACAATGATGTTATAAAATTATTTCCGAGCGTTCCCGACTCTTTCATAAATGTTTGGAAAGAGACTCCGTCATAACGATTTAGTCCATCCTTTGTACCAAACCACATGAACCCGAAACGGTCCTGAATAATAGCGGCGACAGTATTCTGCGACAATCCGTTATTAATGTCGAGCGAACGGAAAGCATAACGCCCCATACCCGTACCAGCAAACATAGAGGAACAATATAATATCAGAAAAAAGCAAAAGATAAATACACGACGTGTTTTCATACTATATTTCTTTTTTAATCTTTCATGAATTTTTCCGCCCGCCCGGGAGTAAGCAATTCCCAAAGTGAAGCGACTGTCCAGCCGGGAGCAAAAATATTATTATAATACCCCTTGCCGTTTTTACCATAATCCCAGTTTGTGTGCTGAACAACTTCGGGATAATACCCCACTTTAGCCACACCACACAAATGTCCTTCGTACGGAAGCAATTGCCGCATGGAAGTGGAGATAACATTAGAAAATGCGGAGAAACGCGGCTCATCATACTCTTTTGCAAGCCAATTGAGTACAGAACCGAACTCAAAAACGAAAACATCTATATGATTATTCTCAACCGATACATTTCCCCAACCGCGCGTTTTGAAACCAAGATCTCCCAGCATCTCACCATCAGCAAACGGAACATCCCACACATAATACCAGGAAAGTGCAAAATAAGCAGCTTCACGCGTAAGATCGGCATAATGTTTTCTCTCTTCCCCTTTCGTAATCAGTGCCAGATAATAAGTTGCTGTAGCTGCATAGAGAGAAGCCTCCTTATCTTCACAATTCGCATCGAGCGTAGACGAAAAATAATCGGCTTTAGATATCAACTCTTTCTCCAGATAATCAGCCGTATGCTTGGCACTCTCCAGATAGCGTTTATCCCTGAAGTACTTATAAGCCATGACGAGTGGAAGTGTTGCAGAAGGAGTACTTCCACCACTTTTATCGGTAATGGTAAAATCATCCTTAAACTTACGGGGGAAACTGCCATCAGCATTCTGAATCTTTAAAAACATATCGAGTATATTCCTTAATCTATACTCCCACTCGGGATGTTTCCTGCCGTTCGCCCTCTCGTAATCCAAATAATGCAGCATTGCATACACCGCTTCCGACTGACGGCGGATACTATTAGCCGGTCTGTCTTCTCCCTTCGGATCGTTGATAAAACTTACACGCTCCCGAAAGAACCCTCCCGGCGTAAAGCCATTTTCCAGATAACTACCGAATATTTTTCTACAATCTTCCACCAACTCCTGCCGGTCGTGTCCATACCCATATTCCCAAGCATTGAAAGCGTTAAGCAAAACACGTCCGACAAATCCTACTTCGGCCACAGGAGGGCTATCACACGTCAAGACATGCATTCTGGGACTTGCATAATAAGAGAGAACAGGACCATCGATAAAACTTTCAACGAAATAATTGCTCATTACCTCTTTCATCTTTTCAGAAGAATAGGATGTACTTACGGGCTGCGGTCGGTACATGTCGTAACTATACTCCCAAGTACGACGCACAAAACCGGAAAAATCATCCGAACTGCCATATGCGATTTCCCAAGTAAGCATCACTGTTTCTCCTTTTCCCAACTTTTGATACGCTTCGACCTCTGGTGCCAGAGTCAACTTACGGACATAACTTTTAGGGGCTTCACGATAGGGAAAACCAAAGGAAAGAGTAGCCTTTCCGTTATGATTGGCAAAACCTGTAAATCCGATGGAAGTCTTACCCGAGAGAATTACTTCCCCTTCACTGTGAGTAGTCAAAGCGTCATGACAGAATTCATCTTTGCGGATCACCGTCAGATACTGCCCGTCTTTTACATTGTAAATTCCCGTCAAAGGAGTACTGAGACGATCTTCACGAACTTCCCAGCTATCGGATGTATGAAAAGCAGGCGCCCCTTGTGGCGATCGGAGGTTTTGTCTGTACCAAAATCCTGGCATATAGAACTGACAGTCACCATGACGGAAAGAAGTGGAAAATTGCTGGCTGAAATTGAAATAAATATCATCCAAAGCAGTGAGTGTCACCTCCATCTCCCAACAATCACTTTGGTTTCTGACACGCTCCGTGATTACCAATGGTAACTCTTGAGATGCTTCCAAAGAAAAACATCCTTTCCCGGAAGCAGACTCCAGAAAAGTTAAAGGATATTGTCTGGAATTATTTCCCGGTGTTTTCAACGAGATACACGCAGATAACTGCCCGGGCAAATTTTCAACAGCTTCGGCAGTAGTAACAAACACCCCGACAATCATAGCACAAATTAAAGATTTTATATTCATAAAACATGATTTTAACAGCGGGAAGTTTCCGGAACTTTTATTTTCAAGGCATTTCTTCCCAGCAATATTAAACAAAAAATAAAAAAGGTAATGTTAACAAGGTATCTTTAATACCACACATTACGAAAAAAGAAAATCGGTTAACCTTCATCCATAATTATAGATGCAAAATACGGGAATGATACAATCTTGCAGTACCACAAATAGGTATTTTTATAAGAGAAATCAGCAAAACTTGCCTTTTCTTCAAATTACAGACACAAGATATTTGTTCACAATTCAGAGACACGATAAATAAAGGCGGATTTACACAGAGACCAGACCGTATATTTGCGATCTGGCTGCTGTGTAAATCCGCCTTTATTTAATAATTGAAAAAAAATCAATTTAAAATTCAAATCCTGATAATCCATCGTTCCCCCTTCCAAATTGAGCAATCCGGTGGTAGAATAACGGTAATTGAACAGATAAGATGCTTTATGTTTCTTGCTCAAAGGCCCTTCGGAAGCAAAATCAATTCCCATAATGCCCACTTGAAACACATTCTCGTTTTTCTGATTATTGCCGTTGCGCAACTTCATATCGAACACTCCGGATACGGCATTCCCATATTTGGAAGAGAAAGCACCGGTGAAGAAATCGGAGTTCTTCAATACCTGGCTGCTCAAAGATGAGAGTATTCCCCCGCCTAAAGAGGTAATGTCCGCAAAATAATTAGGGTTGGGAATCTCCACATCTTCAAGCCGCCACTGCAACAAATGGGGCGCATTACCATGAATAGAGATACCATTGGTAGAAACACCCGGTGCCACTCCGGCAAACGAAGCTACCAGACGGGCAGGATCATCGAAACCGCCGGCATAATGACTCGCCTCTTCCACACTCAGCATACGGGCACCAGCCAGGACCATCTTATTCATCTTATCCTTTCCATTATTTTCCGACAAAGATACGTCAGACGAAAGGACTGTCGTAATAAATGAGACGTAACGCAGAATTTCTGAGACAAAATGTATATACCCGGAAGAAATGCCTACCACATAAAGGGATACAGCATAAAAAAGAAAGTCAATACGATAGATTATTATTCGCCCAAACTCAATGGAAGCCTTACAATAAAACGAGTACCGCGTCCCATCTCCGAATCTACCGAAATTTTTCCGCGAAGATGTTCCACAATTGTCAGACAAATAGACAATCCCAAACCGGTACCCTGCTTGAAACTGTTCACCTTGTAGAAACGTTCGAAAATATGTTCCAAGTGTTCACGAGCAATTCCTTCTCCTGTATCTTCCACAAACAGTGCCACTTTTTCTTCTTTTTCAAGAAGAGTATAGCCTAATTTAATGTAACCTTCCTTAGTAAACTTGCGAGAGTTGTTCAGTAAATTGCCGAGAACCTGTTTCAATCGGGAGGCGTCTGTCACAATACATAAATCGTCATCCGGAAACACAGCAGTAATCTGCATCTTTTCAGAATAGAAATTCATATTCTGTTCGGTAAGAATTTCATTCATCAATGCCCGAAGAGAACATGGAGCAAATACAAACTCCATCGTATTCGACTCAATCCTTGATAAATCAAGAATATCGTTAATCAGCCGCAGCAAATGTTCACTGTTCGTATTGATCAGGTTTACAAATTCTTCACGTTCTTGATGCGACAATTCCTCGAAAGTAGAACTCAGTACATCAGAGAATCCCACAATCGCATTCAGAGGTGTACGGATCTCATGGCTCATGTTGGCTAAAAAAGCAGTCTTCAGCCGATCACTTTCTTCCGCCTTCATCCGGGCGCTGATCAAGGTATCCTCAATATCCTTATGTTCCTGTATACTCATACAGATACCGACCAAACGATAAGGCAAGCCGGACAGTTTTCCGATGTAAGTGGATTGCCCTTCAAACCACTCCCATCTTCCGTCTCCACGCAATATACGGAACGGGACAGGCTTTTCGTATATGGTATCACCACTGAACTGAACACTGAAAGCATCGAACAACTGTTTTTGGTCATCCGGATGAATCAATTTCAGATACCTGTCCATAGATAAAGTATAACCCGGTTCCGGTTCAATACCCAGATATTCGAAATAACGCGCATCAAGACTGAATATTTGGCGATCCAAATCAAAAAACCAAGGATAAATACGGGTACGGTTCAATGCCGTGTTCAGAATATATTCCTGCGTCAGTTCACTAGTTATATTCCGGGAATAAAAGATAATAACTTCTACTCCTTCGTCAAAAGGAAGTCTGCAAAAACGTCCTTTCACCGGAAATATCGTATTGGTAGACTTCTCACGGATACTGGTATTAGGAGGTAAAATTAATTCTTCTTTTCCCTGACGTATCACATCCAAAGCAGATGTAAGGATATTCTTATCCCGATAAATCAGTTCAAACAGTTCACCGGCATATAGATCTTTTTCATAAGAATCCGAGGAAATATTAATGTGAAGTCCCGTTTTTGCCTGCAAGTTAACTTGCAAAACTCTTTCATCAAATGTCAGAATAACAATGCCATCGGGCAGTATATTCAACAAACTATCGGCATAACTGATATTATCTACAGTATTCATCTCTGCTTTTTTATTTTGTTCGATTTGCAAAGAAAGATATTTTTATTGATTCCATACAAATCAAAAAGAGAAAAAATACCATGAGAATACATTATTTATTATTATAACCATTGAAAAAGAAACCATTACCCATAAAAACAAATGGTCTTCTGATTTGTATATAAAATAAAAAGTTATAACTTTACGGCGCAGGAAAACAGAAAACACTCAAAGCAATCAATATAATTGGAAAAACAAAGTACATTAAAACAATATGTATTGCCGTTTATACGGGTCAATACTATAATGATATGTGGATGGGTAATAATCGTTCTTCTATTCAAAATGAGCAAAATGGAAATGACAACTTGCTTATCAAAGCAATACGGCATTCTCATTCTGTTCGGAATCAGTGCATTTGTTTCCTGTGGATTTATTGCCCTTATTTCAACAAATTATACCGGAACTCGGAAAGGAATGACAACATAGGCCTGCCGTTGGCTTCATTAGGAATGGCTCTCTGCATGTTCACATTTGCAAAAGAACAATACCTGTATGCATTCACGCTCTATATAGCTTCAACCACTGTTTTTATACTTTTACTATACTGGGATTTATACAAAATCAGACAAAGAAAACAGAAAAGAAAAAGAGAAAAGACGCGGAGAAAATCATAATAGAAACAATGACCGTTAATTAAAAAAAGAAGAGTACGAAGAACTTTTTCCTAACCAGAACTTTTCTCTCTTATTTCGCGTTTATATGAATGATAAAACATAAAACTATGAGCGTAAAAGAACAATACTGGAGATATTCACTTATTGCTATCATTATCGTACTTGGCATTGTCCTGTTCCAGCAAATCACCCCTTTCTTAGGCGGACTGCTGGGAGCACTGACCATCTATATCCTTGTCAGAAAACAGATGATACGCCTTACCACAAAACGAAAAATGAAACGGAGCACTGCCGCTCTGCTGATCACGACCGAAGCCGTCTTCTTCTTCCTGATACCTATTTCATTGGTAGTATGGATGTTGGTCGACAAACTGCAAAACCTCAATCTCGATCCGCAATCCATCATTGCTCCTATCGAAGAAATAGCCGGAATCATCAAAAGTAAAACAGGCTATGACGTATTGGGCAGTGATACGACCTCGTTTATCGTATCCGCCCTTCCCCGCATCGGGCAAGCCGTAATGGGAGGGATCAGCAGCTTTGTCGTCAATCTGTTCGTACTGGTCTTCGTTTTGTATTTCATGCTGATCGGCGGTATAAAGATGGAAGCATATGTCAATGCCATCCTGCCTTTTAATGCAACCAATACGGAACACGTGATACATGAGATCAATATGATTGTCCGCTCCAATGCCATAGGTATTCCTCTTTTAGCCGTCATACAAGGAGGAGTTGCCATGATCGGCTATTTCATATTCGGAGCCCCCAATGCATTATTGCTCGGTTTCCTCACCTGTTTCGCCACGGTTATCCCAATGGTGGGCACAGGCTTGATATGGTTCCCCGTCGCCGTCTATATGGCCCTGACCGGAGACTGGCCCAATGCCATCGGGCTGGCAGCCTACGGTGGTATTATCGTCTCGCAACTCGATAACCTGATACGCTTCATCCTACAAAAGAAGATGGCCGACACTCATCCGCTCATTACTATTTTCGGGGTAGTCATCGGCCTGTCGTTGTTCGGATTCATGGGAGTGATCTTCGGACCGTTACTGCTTTCCTTGTTCTTCCTGTTTGTCGATATGTTCAAAAGAGAATATCTCGACACACGAAAATAACCGCTTGGCAAAGCATGTATCCTACCGAAAATTTGCGTACTTTTGTATCCTAAAAACGACATTACATCAATGGAAGCATTTACATTCAGTACGGCAGAACTGATATTATTATCAGCGGCAGGAGTTTTTCTGATTATTCAATACATTTACTATCTGGGAATTTACAACCGGATACATATGCGGAATATCACCGACCGGAAAAACGAACTGCACTTCACAAAGGAACTTCCTCCCCTGTCGGTCGTGATCTGTGCACGTAACGAATCAGAAAATCTGCGCCGTTTCCTTCCGGCTATCCTGGAACAGGATTATCCGCAATTTGAAGTAATCGTCATCAATGACGGCTCTACGGATGAAAGCGAAGCCGTACTGTCCGCTTTTGAAGAAAAATACCAACACCTGTATCACAGTTTCACTCCGGACAGCGCCCGGTATATCAGCCGCAAAAAACTGGCACTGACATTGGGTATCAAGGCAAGCAAACATGACTGGCTGGTGTTCACCGAAGCCAACTGCCAGCCCGCAAGCAATCAATGGCTGCGCCTGATGGCCCGTAACTTTACTCCGCATACCCAAATTGTATTGGGATACAGTGGATATGAACGTGGTAAAGGATGGCTGCACAAACGAATATCGTTCAATACCTTGTTTACTTCACTGCGCTATTTAGGCTTTGCCCTTGCCGGAAAGCCTTACATGGGATTGGGACGAAACCTCGCTTACAGAAAAGAACTTTTTTTCAAACAAAAAGGATATTCCACGCACTTGAACCTGCAACGGGGAGAAGACGACCTGTTCATCAATCAGATAGCCAATACAGAAAATACCCGGGTGGAAACCAATGCCCGTGCCATCATGAGAATGCAACCCATAGAGAGATACAAGGACTGGAAAGAAGAAAGAGTAAGCTATATGGCTACGGCACGTTACTACAAAGGTGTCCAACGCTATCTGCTGGGCTTCGAGACATGTTCCCGCCTGCTGTTCTATATGGCTTGTATAGCCGGTATCGTATTCGGAATCATCCACTCGCACTGGCTGGTAGCCGGTATCGCTTTCTTTATCTGGCTGTTGCGTTATACCGTGCAAGCCATCGTCATCAATAAAACAGCAACCGATCAGGAAGAAAACCGCCATTATTACTTCTCCCTGCTCCTATTCGACCTGCTGCAGCCTTTACAAACCCTCCAATTCAAGCTTTACCGCCTATATCGCGGTAAAGGAGACTTCATGAGACGTTAGAGGTACTCAATGCAAGAAACTTTTATCAGATATTTTATGAAAAACAAAATTTTAATTATGACTGTCCTATTAATAGGACTATTGAGCTGCCAGAATCAAAAACCTGCCGAAAACGGTTCGTTTACGACAGCATCTTACAATCTTCGTTATGCCAATGCAGAAGATTCTGCCGCAGGCAATGGCTGGGGAAAACGTTATCCCGTGATGGCCAAACTGATACAATACCACAGTTTCGACATTTTCGGTACTCAAGAAGGATATATCCGGCAACTGGAAGACATGAAAGCCGCTTTACCGGGATATGAATATATCGGCGTAGGGCGTAATGACGGCAAAGAAGCAGGAGAACATTCGGCTATATTCTATCGTACGGATAAATTCGATCTTATTAAAAAAGGAGATTTCTGGCTTTCGGAAACACCCGATACGGCAAGTATCGGATGGGACGCGGTATTGCCCCGTATTTGTAGCTGGGGACACTTCAAATGCAAAGATACCGGATTCGAGTTCCTTTTCTTCAATCTGCATATGGATCACATCGGAAAAAAAGCGCGGGTGGAAAGTGCCTTCCTCGTACAGGAGAAGATGAAAGAACTCGGAGCCAATCTGCCGGCTATCCTCACAGGAGATTTCAATGTAGACCAGACACACAGTTCCTATAAAGCATTAGTAAGCAATGGAGTGTTGAAAGACTCTTATGAATCCGCAGATTTCCGCTATGCAACCAACGGAACTTTCAACAGCTTCGATCCGAACAACTTTACAGAAAGCCGCATCGACCATGTATTCGTATCGCCGTTATTTAAAGTAAAGAAATACGGGGTATTGACAGATACTTACAGAAGCACTAAAGCCACAGGTACGGAAAAAGCAAATGTCAAGGACTGCCCGGAAGAGATCTCCATTGAAAGTTATGAAGCACGTACACCGTCGGATCATTTCCCGGTCAAAGTAGAACTGGAATATTAACAATCATAATATCCCGTCAGAACAGATCCGGCCCTCCTGTTATTCGTATCGCATGGAGCTGGCCGGATTTATCTTGGTAATCAGATAAGAAGGCCCCAACAACATTAGTACAGAAGCAAGCAAGGTACCGGCATTGATGAGCAGAAAAAGCCAAACATTAAAAGAGACAGGTACCGAATCGACATAATAACTTTCGGGATCCAATTTGAAAAGATGAAACTGTGACTGTATGAGACAGAATACCAATCCGATAGCATTTCCCCAAATCATCCCCTTGCCTATCAGGAATACCGAAAACCAAAGAAACACTTTACGGATCGTAAGGTTATTCGCTCCCAAAGCTTTCAGGATACCGATCATGTTGGTACGTTCGATAATAATAATCAGCAAACCGGAAATCATGGTAAAGCCTGCTACCCCGATCATCAGAATCAAAATCACCCACACATTCAGATCGAGCAATCCAAGCCACTCGAATATCTGAGGATTGGACTCCTCTATATTCTGCACAAAATATACACCGCCATATTTATCCGCCCGGTTATCCGTGCTTTCGGCCACCTCATAGGTGATGTCTGGCAAACGGTCATAATCCTTCACTTGCAACTCCGCACCGCTCACTTGATCGGGTTTCCAATTATTCAACCGGTTTACGGTATATAAATCCGTCAGCAGGAACAGGTTATCATATTCCGAAAAGTTAGTCTGATAAATCCCGGTAACGGTCAACGGACGAACCCGCACATTGTCCTGGATATAATAAGTAAATATCTTATCCCCCAATTTTAGCTTCAGCTTATCGACAAGTGCTTTTGATATGACCACCTGTCCGGTGGCAGCCGAATCGCTGAAAGCCGGAATCTCACCTTCCAACAGATTGTCACGAAAAAACGTGGCATCAAACTCCGGCCCTACTCCTTTCAGAACCATTCCTTGAAAAGCATCGTCCGTCTTAATCATCCCCGGCTTTGTGGAGTAACGCTGCACATGCTTTATGCCCGGATTAGCCACCAAAGCAGCCATCATACTGTCACCCACCACCACAGGATGAGTTTCGTATGACCGGACAGCATCGAAATTAGTAATCTGGATATGAGACCCGAAACCGGTCACCTTATTACGCACCTCCCTCTTAAATCCAATCACTACGGCCACCGTAATGATCATCACTGCCAAACCAATAGCAATCCCCACCATAGCGATGAGAACAGCCGGCCGCGATACCTGTTTCCCACCATCGGTATCACGATAAAGGCGACGAGCTATGAAGAGGGGAAAAGACATAGAAAATAGTGATTAGCGGGTTAGTGATAATTGATTAGCAATTTGAGTGACTGACGGGGTATCACCAATTCACTTCTATTTATTCCGTCTTCCCCGGATACGCCTCCAACGCCTTTTTAAGCACAAAGAGCGCGCGGTTCAAGTCTTCTTTCTTTAAGACATAGGCGATACGGACTTCATTCCGTCCGGCTCCGGGAGTAGTATAAAAACCGGAAGCAGGGGCCATAAAAACTGTCTGGCCTTCGTATTCGAAATCGGAGAGACACCAGGCACAGAATTTATCCGAATCGTCTACCGGCAACTTGGCTACGGTATAGAACGCTCCCATCGGAATAGGAGAATATACACCCGGAATACGGTTCAGGCCGTCAATCAGGCATTTACGACGTTCCACATATTCATCATAGGTATCACGCAGATAATCTTCATTGGCATCCAATGAAGCCTCAGCAGCAATCTGACCGATCAAAGGAGGACTCAGACGCGCCTGGCAGAATTTCATCACAGCATCACGTATCTCCTTATTTTTCGTGATCAAGGCACCGATACGGATACCACATTCAGAGTAACGTTTCGATACCGAGTCGATGAGCACCACATTGTTTTCAATGCCTTCGAGATGACAGGCAGAAATGTAAGGAGAACCGGTATAGATAAATTCACGGTAAACTTCATCAGAGAAGAGGAAAAGATCGTATTTCTTCACCAGATCACGTATCTGATTCATCTCTCTGCGAGTATACAAATACCCGGTAGGATTGTTCGGATTACAAATCAAGATCGCTTTGGTACGCTCGTTGATCAGTTCTTCGAACTTCTCTACCTTAGGCAAGGAAAAGCCCTCTTCGATGGTAGTGGCAATGGTACGTATTTTTGCTCCGGCAGAGATGGCAAAAGCCATGTAATTGGCATATGCCGGTTCGGGTACAATAATTTCATCACCCGGATTCAGACAGGAAAGGAATGAAAAAAGCACCGCTTCCGAACCTCCGGAAGTGATAATTATATCATCAGCCGTCAGGTTGATATTGAACTTTGCATAATATCCTACCAATTTCTCCCGGTAGCTGCGATATCCCGCACTCGGGCTATACTCCAATACTTTACGGTCAATATTACGTATGGCATCAATCGCGACCTGAGGTGTGGGCAGATCCGGCTGTCCGATGTTCAGGTGAAACACATGTACCCCTCTTTGCTTTGCTGCATCAGCCAAAGGAGCCAGCTTTCTGATAGGAGATGCAGGCATCTCGTTTCCGCGAATGGATATTGTTGGCATAATGTTATTTACTTATTTATCGATTTACTATTTTTAATTAGAGAGGGCAAATGTACACAATAAATCGGACACAGAGACATAAAAACTTTAAAAACCTTATCAAGGGTAAAAACGTTATGGTATTATGAAAAGAAAGCTATACATTTGTCATATACAAAACCCAAAACAATACCATAATGACCATAAACCTCATTACGTTTGCGTCACTACTACACAAACAGGCTTCTGCACTCAATTCGCACGAAGTGATATTGAATGAATTAGAGAAATATTTCACGGTCCGGTTTGTTAATTATGAGGATATCGACAAGCTGAGCAGTGATGATTTCAAAATCATCTTCATAGCCACCGGCGGAGTAGAAAAACTGGTTATACAACATTTTGAATCTCTCCCCCGCCCTGCCATCCTTCTGGCAGACGGCATGCAAAACTCACTCGCAGCAGCGCTTGAAATATCTTCTTGGCTCCGTAACCGGGGTATGAAAAGCGAAATTCTCCACGGAGAACTCCCATCCATCATAAAACGTATACAGATTTTATATAATAACTTCCAGGCACAACGTTCTTTGTACGGAATGCGTATAGGCGTTATCGGGACACCTTCTTCATGGCTCGTAGCCAGCAACGTAGATTATCTGCTGGCCAAACGCCGTTGGGGAGTGGAATACATCAATATCCCCCTCGAACGGGTGTACAAAATTTACGAACGCATCAATGACAATGAGGTGGGTGCTTCCTGCGCTGCCGTCGCTTCGCAGGCACTGGCTTGCCGGGAGGGAACTCCGGAAGACATGCTAAAAGCAATGCGTCTCTACCGGGCTGTGAAAAGAATATGCAAAGAAGAAAAGCTGAGTGCAGTCACTTTAAGTTGTTTCAAGATAATAGAGCAGATCGGCACTACCGGCTGTCTGGCATTGGCTATGCTGAACGATGAAGGTATCCTTGCCGGATGTGAGGGTGACCTGCAATCCATATTCACGTTGTTAGCAGCCAAAGCATTGACCGGAAAGGCCGGATTTATGGCTAATCCTTCCA
>ERZ791802.1846-NODE-1846-length-14478-cov-7.607433_pt1 | contig 14478 bp, 10 predicted proteins | sample MGYA00510308_ERZ791802 | MGnify/ENA primary metagenome ERZ791802 (study PRJEB30046, sample SAMN00792028) | human gut metagenome | study: EMG produced TPA metagenomics assembly of the A metagenome-wide association study of gut microbiota in type 2...
GGCGCAGGGCATGGATCAGGTCGATCTCCGCCGTGCCGACGCCGGTTTCCCGCATGGTGCGCAGAACCAGCTTTTCCGCCTCCCGGGCGATTTTGGTGATTTTCCGTTCCGTAATGTCCATGGCAGCCTCCTGACTCGTTGTAGATACATCGTTGTATGTACAACTATTATGCCACGCTCCATTCTGGATGCCAACAGCAAAATGCGCCCCGGTTCCCGGCTTGTGGGGAAACGGGGCGCTGTTTCGCTCGTTATGGCTCTTTGAATTCGGAAAGGGGATGGGTTTCCAGTTGAATGGGAGTATAGGAATCTAAGATGGCTTTCGCTTCTTCCTCCGTGATTCTGGTGTCAAAATCCGCATAATGGTCTGTGGAGGATGTCCGCCACCAGTTCCCCTCCGCGTCCTTTTTCAGCCGGACGATGCTTCGTTCCTTCGGGTTGGAGAAGACCGGGTCGTCATTGTTGGCGAAACGGAAGATGTGATACCAGTATTCCCCATGGACATACGAGTCTCTCGGCCAGTCAATGAAAACATGATCTTCGCACGGTATCAGAGTGTAGCTCTTTCCTTCATCCGTGACACCGTCCTTCATGCCGACAATGCTGCCAATGCGGTCACCATAGAAAATGAGCAGCTCGTCTGTCCCGTTACCGTCCGCGTCATAAAACGCATAGGTTTTGACAGGGGGTGTGTACTCCGGATCGGTAGAGGTATGGAACTCGTCGCCCCGGATTAAGTCTTCTACATACTCGGCATACGTGGCACGCCTGCCAATATTCGGGTCGTCCTGTGTGCTGATGATTTCCGCATTGGAAGCCTGCTCCCGTGCATCCGCCGCGGCAGCGTCGGGTGCTTGAGGCTGAATCGTAAAGTCGAAGCATTCGGCGATTTCCTCGAGACTGACGTTCCCGTCCAGCATGATGCTCAGGCTCAGGAAGCAGTCCTCCCGGTCTGCCAGAATCATGCCGCTCTGCTCCGATTCCAGAAACAGGATGGGTACGCCGTCCGATGTGGTATAGTTTCTCTCGGTGACGGTATCCGGGTTTGTGTAGCCGAACACATCATAGAAAACGTCCTTTTTGACGCATTGGTAGGTAAACATCTCCGCCGCGTCTCCCAAATTCAGCGTGCCGTAAATGGTAAAGGAGCCGCCCGGGAAATAGCGTCCCGCCGGAATGGAGAGCGTTGCGTCGGTATCGGGCTTCAACAGGCTGTCAATGCCGAGCAGAGGAAGGAACTTATTGCAGTCAATCTGCTCGTGCCACGCCTTTCCGATCACCTTCAGCCCGTATTTGGCGCAGATCTCGTCCAGCTTGTCCACCATCGTCTGATCCTGAACGCTGTACGCCCAGTAAGCCGGGTCGCTGTCCCAGTATTCGCCGCCGGAGGGGGTATAGCTCTGGGTGAACGCCAGCCACTCCTGATTCGCCTGATAATTGGGCGTTCCTTCGATTCCCTGAAGGGAGAATACCGCCAGCTGCACTTCGGTTTCGGTGGGAGCCGTGCCGTCCTGTGACGTTTCCGCGGGCAGGGGTATCGTCTGGGTTCCCAGTTCGAGCTGTCTCAGGCTGAGCACATAGGCGATTCCGCACCCGGCCAGCAGCAGCGCCAGCGCAATGACCGCTGCAACAAGCCAGATTTTCCTTGCGGGCAGTTTCTTTGGGGCAGGTTCCTTCCGGGAATCCACCAGCTCTGCCGCCGCCAGCAGCTCCCCGTCCACGCCGGTCAGTCCCCGGAAAAGTTGATAAGCCGTCATTGTAAACCCTCCTTTTTGAGTGTGTCGGCCAACTGTTTTCTAACTTTTTGCAGAATGTACTTCACCTGATTGGAGGACAGCCCCGTCTTCCGGGCGATATCGTCCTTTGTACCGGCATAGTAGTACCGGAGCAGAAAGACGGTGCGGTCTTTTTCCGGGAGCTTCCGCAGAAAGCGGTTCAGCGAGGCGGTCAGCTCCTTGCGAAGCAGCTCCGTCTCCGGGCTTTCGCTTCCGGCGACGCACTCCGCCAGCTCGTCCAGCAGCACCTGCGTCTCCCCCTTCCCCCGCTTTTCGGCGGTATTCTTCCGCCAGCGGTCGATGGCGAGATTCCGGGTGATCTTCCCTAAGAAGGTGGAAAACCGTTGGGGTCTGCGGGGTGGGATCAGCTTCCACGCGGAGTAATAGGTGTCGTTGACGCTTTCCTCAGCGTCCAGAGGGTCGGATAAAATACGTTTGGCAATACTGTAACAATAAAATCCGTATTTCTGGTCAGTCTGAACAATGGCCTGTTCCGACCGGGCGAAATACAAATCGAGAATTTCACTGTCATCCATGTCGCCGCCTCCTTTTTAGTGTCTTCACCTTTATACACGCAGAAAAATGGGGAATGGAAGATTTTTTCTAAAGAACCTCCTGGCAATTCTTTGTGCGGTATTGCCATAGGAAGGGACTATTCCGGCATAGTCTACCCTGAATACGGATTGCGGAAGACCGGCCGGCAAAACCAGAATGTTCGTATTGTGCTTGCACCCGGTGATTGGGTCGCGGAAACTTGCGAAGCCTGTAACCGGGGGAGTTCCTGCGGGGATTCTCTTTTTGTGTACAGACAGGGGGCTGCCTCAACGTGATCTTGCAAAATCACGTTGAGGCAGCCTTTTCAAAAAACATCTGTTTTCCTTTTTACCCGGATTCCTTCTGGAATTGACCAATACAGGATTCCTCCATTTTCCAAACTTTGAATTGGGACAAAAATCCTGGCTGAGTCTTCTTGCCAAATTATGCGGTGCTGCCATAAACGCCCTTACAGATATCGGTCGATCTGCTGGCGCAGCTGCGATAGCTTTTCCTGTAACTTCTGGCGATTTTCCTGGGCATTCAGACGGTTCTCCTGTATCCCGTCATGCCACTGGCGGACATCCTCGTCCATGGCAGCGCGCAGCTGCTGGGGAATGGCACGGAGGCGGTTGATGGCATCCAGCGACTCTGCCGTGTCCAGCAGCAATTCATCCACCCGGGTGTCGCGCGCTGGATATACCCCTCGGCGGAAGTTGTCCAGCACCACCTCATAACGACGGCAGGCATTGGCAACGGAAGTGTCCCATGAGATGTAGATTTCCCGCCGGGCATTTTCGCCTCCCTGCCGCAGCAGCTCTCGCTGGGGCATCAGGCGGCGCAGCGTCGCCGCCATGGAAGCGGCGTTTTCTTCAATGAAAAAGCCGTTGCGCCCATCGGTAACGTCCTCGGCGGCGCAGCTTCCGGCTATCAGCACGCTGGCAAGGCCGCAGGCCGCCGCCTCACGCACGACCAGACCGTTGGTATCGAAAGTGGAGGGAAACAGGAACAGGTCGGCACGGCAATACCATGCCCGGATAATTTCCCGGTCATAGCAGGGGGGCAGGAAGAATACCTTGTCGCCCAAACACAGTTCTTCAGCATAGGCACGGATGGCCTCTCCATCGGTACCCTTGCCTATAAACACCATGCGGAAGTCCTGCCCCTCGCCTTTCAACTGTTTCAGCGCATCCAGAATGATCCGCAGTCCCTTGTACCACATCATGCGTCCCACGAACAACAGCAGCGGCACACCCTCCGGCAGGTCAAGACCTTCGCTTACGGCGCGCACCGTCTCCTCCGGCAAGCGATCGGACGGAATGTCCACGCCATTGGGCATGACGATGTAGTCTCCCTGATAGCCCAGGGAACGGAGATTTTCTCCTGCGCCGCGGCTGACTGTCCATACCTCATCGCAGGCGGAGATGTTCTCCACCAGCAGCTTGATGGAGGCCTCCTGCAGCAGCCTGCTATGGATGGCATTGGCAATGTCGATGTCGAACTTGGTGTGGTAGGTGAACACCAGCGGCACATGCAGACGCTGCCGCAGCATCCGGGCGAGAATTGTGGAGGTGACGGGGCAGTGGCTGTGGATCAGGTCAATGTGACGCCCCTCAACCTGTGCCATGAGCTCCGGGGACAGGGGCAGACCTGCCCGGTAGCCAACCAGCTTCGTCGTATCGATACTGGGATAGCGCAGCACCGGAAAGGGGTAGATACCGTCGTCGGCGTCGGGATAGTAGGGCGTTACTACGGTAGCGTCGCCATAGCTGCGCTGAATGACGGAGGCATAGTTGGTGACCGCATTGGCCACGCCGTCAATCACCGGAGGGAAGGAGTCGTTCATGAGACATATGCTGCGTTTTTCAGTTGATAAATCAGATGCGGTTGGCAAAGTATGCGAATTTGTATTCAGATTCATATATGTCCACCCCAAAAGTTCAGCTTGATAAAATGATTGTACCATATGAATGTGAAATAATCTACTGTATTTATCGGAAACGTTTCAGGACAGACAGCAGCGGGGCCGGAGGCAATCGCTGGTGTGATACTAGTTTTTAATAAAACGGTTAAAAACCGCAAGTACACCCGTGCCAAGAAGCTGATGCCCCGGATGCTGAATGAGCTGGTCAACCACATTGAGGTTCACCAAGCCGAGAAAATCAACGGCGAATGGGTACAAAAATTGACCATCTACTACAACTGCGTGGGTGCCCTGTTTATCCCGGATACCCCGTCCATGCCAGTGCCAGATGTAACAGTCAACACCCGCAGAGGTGTCTATGTCAGCTACGAACCGGCGCAAAATAGACAATAAAAAAGACGAGTGTTCTCAAAGGATCAAATCCTGTAAGAACACTCGCCATGAAAGTAAAGACCTATTTTGATACCAAATGCACACGGCACTGACCTTTTATTAAAAGGTTCACCCACCATTAAAAGGTGTAGGAATAATTAAAAGGTTCAATCCGAAAAATACTCATCTACAATTGCATTCAGTTGTGCGGCAATTTCCGAGAAATCTCTATTCAGGTTAAGCGTTTTTACGCTGATTTTGTTGCCGCTCATTTGATAGCTGTTGTTCGGTTGAATAGCCTCGTCTGTTGCGGCATACAGGAGCATACCGGAAACCGTATGCGGTTGAGTTCCGAACTCGGTGTCCTTATTTTTCACATAAGTGAAAATCTGATATAGATTCCCGGAGTGCAAGGTGTGGACATCGTACTGAGCCTGTGTGGTATGTGTGTAATACTTGGCATCTATAATCAACACAGTGCTTCCTTTGGTCAGCATGATGTCACTCTGCATTACCGGAAGCATTGTGCCGATGCCATCATCTAATGCCCACGGAATTTGAGATGCCGTTGCAGTCACCTGCGGGCACTCCTTGGCGTAATACTCAAGGATGAACTTCTCATAAAGGCGATTCATGCGCTGTTCGTCAATAAAAGAAGCTAACCGATATTCGCCGGAGTCCGTTGTCAGCAGCATTCCTTCAAGAATCAGCTGGCAAAGGCTGATAAGCATACGGTAGGTATTGTTGTTCCGCTGAAACCGAATGGCAGACCAGCGTATTGCAGACGGGTCTATGGTGTCAACATTCGAAAAGAACAGCATTTCCTTCTTCAAATCGCTCTTATACTCCTGACTCACTCTTGCGTGGCGGAGCAGAAGCATAACAGTTGTTTTCAGAATCTGATTCAGAAGGTTGTTTTCTGAAAGCTCATCATACTCGCAGGTCAATACCCGCTTTCTGGCGAGACGGTTCTGTATGGTCCCCGGCATATCGATTTTGCCACGAACAACGGCTACATCTTCTTTGCGATTCAGATACTCACGATATAAGCCCTGCTTCAACTGCCGACCTATGCCCTTGGCGAGGATGGCTGCAAACAGATTGTGTATGTTTTCAAACTCTTCGGTAGCAACATCCTCATATCCGCCTTGATTGAGCGTCGTGAAGGCATACGAAAGCATATAGTATATGTTTTTGATGAAGATGCTTTTATCCTTAATCATTGAAACACACCCTGCAGAATATTTTCCCAACGCTGGAGTTTGTTCGGATCATCAAACCAGTATTCGCTGAGCATTGGCAGAATATCATAATCAACGATGGAGTGCATCCACTCATCTGTACAAATATCCCTGCCGCAGAAATAGCTGTGTCCAATGCAGAATCCCTTACCCAGAGATTTATCAAGTGCAATTTCATGATTCAGGTCTTTTACCTTGGATATCAGCTCATTCAGCGTTTCGTTGTTCAAGCCGTTCTGGTAATGGATAAATCCTTCGGAATCAAATCCCGGCTCCACCTCAAAGAAGCTAAATCGACGGCGCAGAGCGTAGTCAATCATCGCAAGGCTGCGGTCTGCCGTGTTCATCATGCCGATGATATACAGATTTTTGGGAACAGAGAAAGACAGCCCGTTATACGCCAGCGTCGCCTTGGTACCCCTGTAGTCCTTCTCAATCAGCATCAGCAGTTCGCCGAATATCTTGCTCATATTACCTCGGTTGATTTCGTCAATGATGAAGAAGAATTCCTTATCCGGCTGGTTTGCAGCTTTCTGGCAAAACCGATAGAAGATGCCGTATTTCAATTCAAATCCATCCTCAACAGGCTTATAGCCCATCATAAAATCCTCGTAAGAATAATTCTGGTGGAACTGAACGAATTCAATGCGGCTGTCGTCTTGTTCACCCATCATAGACCATGCCAACCGTCTGGCAGCGAAGGTCTTGCCAACACCGGGGGCACCCTGCAGAATGATGTTCTTCTTGTTGCGGAGAACAGCTACAAGGTTCTCGTAGCGTTTTTCGGTCATATAGACCTCATCCAGAAAATCACTTTTTGTGTACGCATCTATAGCTGCATCCGTGGATACCGGATTCTCTTCCCGAATCATATCGAGAATGAAGTCATATTCACCTCTGGTGAGCTTGAAAAGGCTGCCTTGGGGATTTTGGAAATACTCCATGCGTTCCAGTTCAGGGCATTCTTTTAGCGTAGCATAATCAATAGGAGAGGTCAGTCCTTCTACTTTTTCAAAAAACAGCTTTTCGCCGTCCTGCTCTGCGCTGACACGACCAATGGCAACGATCTGTTTTACCGGATTGGATTCGTAGCCGATGATCATATCTCCGGCTTTCGCATCCAAGAAGTTTTGGAATATGCGGCGCTTGTTTCCGTTCTCGTTGTATAGCGTGTAGGACTGCACCTCGCCAACAGCAATATCGGAGTAGCTCCAGATTTTCGGATTGGCATTCAGCCACCAATATCCACGATCTTCTTCGCCCGGAGCGGCAGCGACATACAGTTCAATACCGCTCAAATCGGTTTTGTCAAGAGCGGCGGACAGTTCATCACGCAATTTCCAGATATAGCTGCCTTGCTCGTCCTTCGTTGCATATCGTCCGATGTACAGAACAGGCCACCACTTTGAGTTTTCATTTTTATCGTCGGTTAAAACCGGACAACCCGTTTTTTCAACGACTCTTTTGGCAAGTGCGGTTGAACCCGTTAAATAGAAATTTTTTGTTTCACCGTATTTGACCGCAAGCTGTGTGCAGGTCGCCTGTCCGCCGTAATCCTTCATGCGTTTCATGATTTCAAGGCTTCCCGTTGTGAACACCTTGTCATCGCCAAGCAGGGCAAGCCAGTCCTCTTCGGTCAATCCGGGTGTGTAATCGCTCGGAAACCATGCTGCCGCTTCCGCTTTTTCCGCATTTTCCTGCGAATAGAGGCGGCTGATATAGAAACCGACATCAATGGTCAGCGTTTTCAGTTCGGGATCGGGATAACAGGTATCCGTCAGCTGCGACTGGAACAGATTCACCAGTTCAGTGTCCTCTTTCAGTGCGGCACTGATCTCATCATAGAGCCGCAGGAAATTACGGATATTGTCCGCATAGGCGCCCTTTTTGAACCGATAGTCCGACTCCAGTTCGCTGGAGACCGTTTTTACCTCACCGAATTTGTAGATATAATACTTGTCCGGATAGCGCAGCCAAAGGTATGTGCTGATAGCGTTTTCGTACTGGTAGTGCTGCGCCGCACCGTTTCCGTATTTTTCGAGAAGAATGGACGATTGCATTTTGAATGCATTCATTCTCTCAAACACATCTTGACTCTCGTCAAACAGGGCGATAAACATAGCCCGCACTTCCTCCGGGGCGGCTTCCGCAAAGCCCACGATCATGCCCTTCGGAAAATTATTATTTGATGCCAGGAGGTTAAACGTCTTATCAAGGGAGCGGCTCAGCATTTCGGGAAAATCAGACGCATTCACATCCCAATTGTCCTGAAACCATTTGACGGCTTCCCATTTGTATTTTTCGTTGCCCCACTGCGTGGAAACAAAGCTCTGCTTGTACTGTGCCAGTACATCCTTCAATCGAAATTGATCAAACATGAAACCACCCCTTTATGCTTCTCTCAGGCTCTTGTATATCTCTTCCGTGAAGATACCGAGAACCTGTTTTTTTATTTCATCATTACTGAGCAGCAGAGAAAAGAAATCCTGATTCTGCTCCAGTCCCTCAATCAGTGCATCGTCGATATCGTCAAAGTACGAAAACTCAAAGTCTTTGACGGTGTTGTTCCGGGCGCTGGTTTTCAGTTTATCGGATTTCATCAGAATATCCCGAATCTGCAGCATGGCTTTGACCGCAACATCGTTGTCGTAGGCTTTTCCAGTCCGGCTGTTGATTTCGGCTATGATCTGGGAAAGCCGTTCCTCTTTTGCTTCGGTCAATCCAAAACTCTCCGCTGTTGGCAGCTTTACAACCGGCTGTGCTACCAGCTTCGGATTGGTATGTTCTTCGGCTTTTTTCTGAACGAAATTCGTAGCCTTGATTTTGCCGTCCAGATTATAGCCGCCGCCCGGATGCTTAATATTGATGTATGCCAGCAGATAAGTAATAAAATTGTACTTCTTATGCAGGTCGGTATCCTCGAAGCAGGACACCTGCAACAGGAATTCATAGAAACGAACAAAATGCCGCATCTGAGATACGATCTCCTGTTGCTTGAGCGGCTCATACTGCTCGATCATGTTTTTCGACCGTTTGAAGTAGAAAGTCAGTTTCTGCTTATCCTTGGAGGAAATATTCCCCTTGTAAAGCAGTTCGTTGGCTTTTTCGATATCATCCGGGTCAAGCACGGTGTACGCATCAATTTGCGCCTCCAGATCGTAAATCGCCGTCGGCGTTACGGAAGTGGAGAGCAACGTAGTCGTATAATACGGTGCAAATGCCGCTTTGATATCTTCGTATGTATTTGCAAAGTCCAGCACAAAGGTTTTCTTCTCGAACGGCGGGCAGATACGGTTCAGGCGGGAGAGCGTCTGAACGGCAGACACACCCTTCAGCTTTTTGAGAACATACATAGCGCAGAGCTTCGGCTGGTCAAACCCAGTCTGATACTTGTTTGCAACCAAAAGCACCTGGTATTCGTCCTTGTCAAATTCCTTCGTCAAACGATCTTCCGGGAAACCGTTCATGGAAGCCTCGGAATATTCGGTTTCATCGTCCGGGAGCTTTACCTTGCCGGAAAACGCCACCAGAGCCTTAATGTCCGAGTATCCCTTCTTCTTGGTATAGTCCTCAAAAGCCTGACGGTACTTCACAGCGCCCTGTCTGGATGCGGTGATGACCATTGCCTTTGCCATGCCGCCGAGTTCGGGCATTACGGTTGTGCGGAAATGCTCCACGATGACCTCCACCCGCTGGGCAATGTTCGTTTCATGCAGCTCCACGAAACGGGCAATCTGTCGCTTTGCATCGACTGTTTTGCACCGAGGGTCTTCTTCGATTTCCTTGTTGATCTGATAGAAAGTGTCATAAGTCGTGTAGTTCTGAAGCACATCAAGAATAAATCCTTCCTCAATGGCCTGCTTCATGGAATAGATATGGAACGCTTCACGCTGACCTTTTGTGTTCAAACGACCGAACAGCTGAATGGTCGTAGGCTTCGGTGTGGCAGTGAAAGCAAACATGGACACGTTGGCCTGTTTGCCGTTTCTGCGGATCTCGTCTGTAATCATATCTTCCACATCGGCAGCTTCCTGCTCTCCGGCACCAAGCGACTTTGTGACCGCTGCCATGTCCTTACCTGCGGTGGAGGAATGTGCCTCATCGATAATAACCGCAAAACGCTTGTTTTTCAGCCCTGCAACGCTGTCCACGATATACGGGAATTTCTGGATCGTGGTGGCGATGATTTTCGTATTGCCGTTCAGTGCAATGGCAAGGTCGGCAGAGTTGCACTTATCGTCCATAACACGGATAAGTCCTGCTTTGTGCTCCATGCCCATAATGGCTTTCTGTAGCTGACGGTCAACTACGACTCGGTCGGTGATAATCACGACATTGTCAAAGATAATTTTATTATCTGCATCGTGCAGTGAAGTCAGACGGTGCGCCAGCCATGCGATGGAGTTGGTTTTGCCGGAGCCTGCACTGTGCTGAATCAGATAATTCTGCGTTGTGCCGTTGTCACGGACATCACCCAGCAGCTTGCGAATCACATCGAGCTGATGATACCGAGGGAATATGACATTCTCGGACTTTTTCGTTTTTCCTGTCAGCTCGTCCTTACTTTCCTTGGTTTCGATAAAGATGAACTTACTGATGAGGTCAAGGACGGTATCCTTTGTCAGAATATCCTCCCACATATAGGACACGCTGTACTTGTCTTTGAAGGTAGGATTGCCCGCACCGGCATTGACACCTTCACCGTTTCCCATGTTGAACGGCAGGAAGAAGGTGGCGTTGCCTGCGAGCTTGGTGGTCATATAAACCTGCTCTAAGTCCATCGCAAAGTTCACAAGGCAGCCTGCCTTAAACCAAAACAGGCGGGTCTTGGGATCACGGTCAACACGGTACTGATAGATGGCATCCTGATAGGACTGACCGGCGGCATTACATTTCAGCTCAAAGGACATGATGGCAAGACCGTTCAGGAAAATTACCAGGTCAATGCGCTCATCATCGCTTGCCCAGACTTCCTCCATGACGGAGAAAATGTTCTTTTCATATTTCGCCAACAATTCACGGTTGAAGGTGGTCGCAGGCTTCGTATACATCAGTTCCAGCTTCATGTTGGAAATCTCAATACCGTGCTTCAGCACATCCAGCAGACTGCCGCGGGTTTTGGTCACCTCAGCATTGATAAAGCTGACGAGGGTATCTTCCAGGTCGGACTTGTAGATTTTGCGGAGTGCCGCCATCTCATCCGGCTGGGTATCGTTCAGAAACTGAAACAGCAACTCCCGGTCCATAGCAAAAAGACGGTCATAACTTGTTGCTTTGCGGACGATGTAACCGTTGTCCTGCGAGAGCCTGTCCATGATGAAATGCTGATATTCTTTTTCGGTCAGTATGTTGTTCATATGCCATCTACCTCCTTACTCGCTTTTCAGGCGCTTGATTAGTTGCCGTGCAAAAAGCAAAGCAATCTGGTCGCAGCTATATTTAGATGAGTCAATCGCTTGTATATCCGCCACAGATGGGTACTTTTCTTGCAACTGCGAAGCCGTGATGTTGTGTAAAATCGGCAAAATTAACTTCTGTCCGCTTCGATTTTGCCGGTTCAAAAACTCATGTAATTCTCGCTCGGTCCACTCTCGGTCAAAAAAGTTCTCTGAAATAACGATAATTGCAAATTCTGCTTTTTTCGTACCGTTCAGAATGCGATCTTTCCAATTATCACCCCACTCCAAAGACTCTTTATCGTAGAAAATTGTTACGCCAAGAGTTTTGAGTGAGCTGTACAATTCCTCTATCAGGTTTTCCTTATCCTTATTGGCATGGAAAATAAATACATCATATTCAGGCACGTCTTTCGCGCGGTATCTGGGGATATTAACCGTGGAAATTCCATTCTTTTCATCCACAAAAGCCTTGTCACTGCGAACGCTCTCCAAACAAGAAACCAATTCCTCGAATGCACCGGTTGAGCGATGAAACAGTATTGTGTTTATACGCTGACCTAACGCATGATTTTTCAGATATGTATCATAGAAAATCTGTACATCGTTCATCCACTTATCGGCCGGTTGCTTTTCAGCGGCTGTTTTCAACTTGTTCGGTGGCACGATGCTTTTTGCCCGTTCCAAAAGAGAATCGAGCTGTTCTTCAAAAGTTGCCATCAAATCACCTCCTTCTTGCCGGTTACATACTCAAAAATCAGAGATTTTTTGTATTCGTCGAGTGTTGCAAGCTGTGCTTTTTTATCAGCGATAACAGCGTCTGCTTTTGAAAGTACAGAATCAATGTGCTTTACGATGGCATTTTGCTCATCCAACGGCGGCACCGGATAGGAAAGCTCCGCCAGCTTGTTCCACCGAAGGTCACAGGAACGCACACGAATACCGGTTGCCAAAGCAAGAAATACATCACTGTAAGCCATGCTGCGCAGATAATACATGATATACCGCTTGTGCTGGTCGGTATCCAACACATTGAGAACCGGAGAAGCCTTACCTCTCGAATCGGAGATGCCGATAGAACCTGCGAAACCGTCCATGCCGTGAACGACCAAGTCGCCGACATCGATACCTTGATAACCGATTTCCTTGTCGGACATCGTAAAGCCGTCCTCACGGCGGTTACTTCTAAGAGTAACCTCACCGTCGCGAAAACAAGTGATTACACCGTCATCCTCACGCACGGGCTTCTGCATATAGCGAAGAATGTACTTACCACGGATAACATCCCAGTGTGCGGGCATATTGCCAATCCACTGGACTCCGCTGTCCTTCGTCTCAGTATCGGGATTCAGCCCCTTGGTGACGGTTTCAGTGATAACAGACCGCTTGTACTGCTCCAGCGTGTCGATCTGGGCCTGAATATCGGCGGTCAGCGCATCGATCTCGGCACATTTAGCATCAAGGAAATCGGCAATACGTTTTTGCTCAGAAAGCGGAGGTGTTGGTATGGTGATTTTCTTCATCTCCTGCCAGCCCGTAGTCCAGAGATCGTCAACTATACCGTGACCAAACTTGTAGAACTCATCTCCGAATTGGACTGTGTGGAACAGCCAATCATAATACCCTGGATTCATTTCGTTCAATGGTGCCAAAATTGTATTGATAAGCGATACAGAACCATCATAATCAGAGATGCCACATGAGCCTCGTCTGTCAGAACGGCTGTTGATAGCAAAGTCACCTTTTTTTACGAGTTTGCGATCATCGTGAGCGTTTGTTTTAGCCGCTGTATCCAACTGTGGGACGATTCCTTTATTAGTAACGGACAGCGGTGGATAGTCAGTATCACTGACCTTCGTATTTCTTAGCCTATAAACCTGTCCGATTCTGGACAAGCCCCATTCTGATGGGATTATTCCAATCCACTCAAAGCCACTATCTTTAGTTGCTCTCATCAGTTGATACCTCCAATCCCGCTTTATTTCTGCGTTTGCGGATAATTATCGCAATAACTGTGGCGATACCCACAACAACGACAACTCCACCCATGATACACAGAACCAGCACCCAATTATCAGTCAGCCATTTCACCGCTGCAATGATTCCGTAGGTGACTGCCCACAGAACGACAAACAGAATCAGGCGAATGAGCCAATGAAAGCTGGTGCTGCCGTCAATCATCCCGCCGCTGTACATATCGCCTACACAACGGTACGCAACAGCGTATGCAACGGCACCGATTACAGTCAAAATCAGATACTCCCAGTACCATTCTATAGGGAGCCCCAAAGGGTCGGTCAGTATTTCGAATATGAGCTTAAACACCCTCGCAGGCCTCCTTTACTCGAATAATTTTGCCACACGCTCAGTCACGGAAAGTTCCAATTCCTTAAATCTGGTCTCAAGTTCTTCGCTCGGCGTGGAAGGCTGATACTTATAGAAATACCGTGTGAACGGGATCTCCGCTCCGGTTTTGATAACAGGCTTCTTTGCACCGAGGTTCTCCTCGAAGAATGCGGCGGCATCCGGGATGTGCGGCAGAACCTCTCTTGCCATATAATCCTCAATGCTTTCTTCCCATTTCACCAGTTCGGTGTTCTTGGTTTCTTTGTCGTAGAGGATATTACCCTTGCGGTCACACTGAATCTCGGCATTCTTGTCCATGACGGAAAGTCCGTCCGCAATCTTTTCCAGCAGCTTTTTATCGGCAGTCACAGTGGAGAGTGCCTTGGTCAGCACCGGCATGAATGCCGCCGGGGAATTATAGGTATGTTCGGAAACAGCTGCATTCAGTGCGGCGATGATAGCCTCATAGATAGGCTGATTTGCCCGGTAAGCCTCCAGCTTTTTCTGGTCTTTGCCGGTCAGTTCTTCGGCGTTTTCCAGTTCGTCCACCTTGGACTGGTCATACAGAGAGGAGAGTGAACCCTTGGAAAGCATGGTTTCAATGCGTTCCTCCGTAATGGCATAGCTGCGCTGAAGGGGCTGCATCACCGTGTACTCGCGATAAATGAACTCCTCGTTCCGATAGATTTTGCAATATTCGTTTTCTGCGAAGTCCGCATACAGCTTGGTAACGGCACTGCGATTTTCGGGGGAAATCTCGTTTTTCTTGTCGCCCAAGGCTTTGCGCAGCTTTTTGAAGAAAGTCGAAGCGTCAATCAGCTGAATTTTGCCCTTGCGTTCCGGACGCTTATTCTTGGAGAGAACCCAAATGTATGTAGCGATGCCGGTGT
>ERZ791802.1857-NODE-1857-length-14399-cov-2.764292_pt1 | contig 14399 bp, 6 predicted proteins | sample MGYA00510308_ERZ791802 | MGnify/ENA primary metagenome ERZ791802 (study PRJEB30046, sample SAMN00792028) | human gut metagenome | study: EMG produced TPA metagenomics assembly of the A metagenome-wide association study of gut microbiota in type 2...
TTACCGCACCTGTCATAAGAACCGAACCGACAGTAAGCACACCGCACATTGCGATTGCAGTTAATTTTTTGATTATACTTTTCATTGTTTTTCCTCCGTTTTTATTGTTTATCTGTCCGAACCGACAACATATTTCTGCAAAACAGTTGCATCTTCACCGTGATGCAGTCTGCTGTAAATTATGATGCACGCTCACATATTACATAGTAACGGTCAAAACCGCCGTTGCCGTCACTTATGCAGGTAAACATCGTGAGCAAATCTCTGTCCTTCTGCAAATAGCAGTCGCCTGATTCGCTCGGCTTATTGACTTTGGTTTCAACGACCTTGTAATTGAGTGTATCCCAATAATTTGTGATTGAAACCCTGTCACCGATTTTGAGGTTGCGGAGGTTGTCAAAGAATATTCGACCGATGTATCCCGTGTGACCTGCAAGGACTGCGTTTGTATTCTTACCGCCGATCGGCAATGAGGTTGCACTCATATGTGCCGCACCGTAGCTCATATTTGAGCTGTTCGCACCGAGGTAAATCGGCAGACGCATATTTATTGTTTCGGCGGTAACATAGCCGTAAATGCCGTCCGTTATGCCGTAATCCTCAAGATTGACGGCAGCCTGCGAATAGGTATCGTTGCGGAGCATTTCATACTGGTTCGTTTCAAGTTTTTTGTTGTAGGCAACACTGTCATGGAAAAGTCTGTCAAGGTCAGCCTTGAAAACAACGGGCTGTTTGGAAGTACGCTTGCCTTCTCTGTCAATTTTGTAACCATCTTCGTCAACCTTGCCGTCCTTGACCGCCTGTTCAAAAGAGCCGTCCTCAGCTTCTTCAACACGGGCGTCAAAGCCGTCAGCCTCACCGTTTGAAATCTGTGTTCCGATAAAATTTGATATGGGGGGAAATGCGACAAGACCTATTCCGACAACGAGCATTGCTATTGCCACACCCGTAAGTATTTTTTTAATCATCGGAATCACCACCCGAATCATTCTGATTTTCGTCAGCCGAGTCATCTCTCAGCCGTTTTGCACCGTTTGACTTCTTCTTTTTACGCTTGAGCAGAAATACAACCACAAACACAACAAGTGCAACAAAGCCGACAATTATGCCGATTGCGACTGCATAAGGGATTTTGTAACCGAGAAAGAATATGTAACCGTTGTCAAACTTCGCAAGCGACACACCTGTTTCAACATATTTAGTATCATCGTATGCAACATGCTTGCCACGCACGAGAAGTCTGTGAGTATTAACGCCGTATGGGGTACAGGTGAGGAGCGTTACAAGGTCTTCGCCGTCAACAATCCGCAAGGAATTGATTTCCGAGGGAAGAACAACTTCGATTTGATCAACCTCATATTTCAGCGTTCTGTCGAGGATATGAACATAAAACTCATCGCCGACTTTCATATCGGTGAGGTAATCAAAAAATGTTTCGCCCGGATAACCCGAATGGGCAGAAATTACGGAATGTGTGCTAGTACCGCCGACAGGCAGGGAAGTATTTTGCAGATGTCCTGCGCCTTTGGAAAGAACCTCTTCGCTTGTGCCGTGATAAATCGGCAGATAAACATTGATTTTCGGCACATCAATATAGCCGATAAGACCGTTATCATCAACATTGAGAGTTTTCTCATAATTTGCGCCGATTTTCTGAAAAGCCTTTTCGTCGAACGGGTCGGTAATTATCATATTATTTGAAAGGCTGTTATTGTACTTAGCAGCCTCTTCAAACATTTTTTGAGTTTTCTCACTCGGCATCTGAGCAACCCTGTTGGTGTACTCCTTAACCATGCTTCGACTGACATAGTTATTAATTGCGGAGCTGACAAGCGGATAGCTCATTATGCCGATTCCCGCAACAAATATTAAAGCTATTAGTAAAATTGACAGCTTTCGTTTCATAAAATTTTCCTTTTCTACGTGTTTTTGTTCCGTTGTTATTATACTATATTTTACTATTTATCGCAACTGCACGGCGAGCCGCCGTTCCCTGTTCGTGTAGATAGTTTGTAATGTCAAAAAACATTTATGCCCGAGCGTAGCATTGCAATTGTTTCCACAAATCTGTAGCACGGCGAGCCGCCGTTCCCAATTCGTGAAGATAGTTTGTGCAATACCAAAACATATTCCGCCCGAGCGTAACATTGTGGTGGTTTGCGACATTTATAAAATTTGGTTTAACACATAATTTGCACTGTTACGGACGGGGGGAGGCGGTTTTAGCATATACAAATGCGGTGCGGAACACCGCCACCTTAATTATTCATTATTCATTAAATAAAGCCAAAATAGAACGGGGATGCGTTGCCGCATCCCCTGAAAATTACATATATCATATCACAGATTTTAAGATAAAGATATTCGATTAATTATTTAGCTGCTTTCTTTCTCTTAAGAACAAAGAGAAGAACGCCTGCACAAGCGATAAGTGCTGCACCGCCAACATAGAACATCATTGTACCCATACCACCTGTCTGAGGAACAGTTACAGGGTAATCCTTAACTACTGTAGCAGCGCCGTTTTCAACTGTACCAACTGCTGTGTATGCCTTTGCAACAGCTGTTACTTTGAATATAGTAGAGTTGATGTTGTAGCCTGCAGGAGCCTTTGTTTCCTTTACAAAGTAATCAACGCCAGGTGTAAAGTAGAACTCGTGTGTGCCATAGTAGAACTTATCGTTGCCGTTAGTTGTTGTTGTTGCCTTAACAGTTTCACCTTCAACTACGATTGCCTCGGTGCATGCTGAATCACTATAAAGTGTGAATTCAGCGCCTGCAAGCTTTGTTGATGTTGCGTTACCGTCAACCTTTGTTACATCAAGACCTGCAGTTGCAACATTTACAGTATTATTACCTGGCTTGTATGTGAAGTTGCCTTCATTACCATAGTAAAGACCGTCTGTGTTGGGGAGGTCTGTAGTAACTTTGTCAGCGATATCAGCTTTTACCTTAGCAGAGAATGTCACCTTGACTGTATCATAACTGTAGAACTCGTCACCCTTAAGGAGTGCCTCTGATGCAACGACTGCGAATGTAGCTGTTGCATCAACGCCAGTGGCATCTTTATAAGCATAACCAGGAACTACTTCGAAGTCGCCGTCCTTTGCAGGTGTTTCAACACCATCCTTAACAAAGTAAACCTTTACAGTACTGTCAATGAGTGAAAGAGCGTTGTCCATGTTATCAACAATTGCATATGTGCCAACCTTGTTAGTTGTTGAACCTGCTGTTGAAGCTGTAAGTGTGTACTCAGCGTTCTTCTGTGTACCAACTTTGCTGTCTTCAACTGTCTTTGTAACTGTGATACCTGAAACATTAATCTTTGAAGCAAGGTTTACTGTTTCATAATCATATGTCCAGTCTGTGCCATTGAAGAAAGGAAGTGAGATGAGTGAACCCTGTACAGACTTAACTGTACCAGGCTTCTTAGAGCAGTATACATAATAGATACCGTCTGCAAGGTCTGTAATCTCCTGTGTAGGAACATCTGCTGAACCGTCATATTTGAATGTAACAGTCTTAGCAGCGGTACCTGTCCATGACATACCATCACAAATTGTGATGATTTTCTGGCTCTTGTTTGCTTCTGTTGAATTGAGAGCGTTTACAAGGTCAGTGTTGCTTGCATAAGCCTCTTCAACTGTTACTGTACCTGTTGTAGTATCAACCGTTGCGAGCTTGAAGAATTTGTACTCATAGGTACCAACATAGTCGGCTTTATTAACTGTTGTATCGGCATTAGGGTTGCATGATACTGTAAGTGTTGTAGCAGCGCTTGCTGAGAATGGAATCATGAGAGTGATCATCATTACTGCAAGAACAGCTGCAAAGATTTTCTTTGTAGTTTTCATTTTTCTTTCTCCTTTGTGTTTGATTTAATATATGTAATTATATTCTAACCGAATGGTTAAACGGGTTGGGGTGGCTGCATGGCAGACACCGGCTAACAACGGTGTCCGTAGCAGTCAAAGAGGTTTTCTATGAAAGAAACATATGATTAAAAAATCACCTGTTCTAACAAGTTAAATCATATTGGGTTACTTTCTGCGTCTTGCTCTGCGTTTTTTGCGACCTTTTCCGTAATAGATTGCGTAACCCGTGAACATTGTCACCGCAAGTCCTGCAACCGACAAACCGAGAACAAAATAACCGTTCATACCGTCACCGCTTGCCGAAGGCATTGTAATTGCGCCGTCAACATAATCATATGTAACATCGTACTCACCCTCAACAGGAAGTGTGAAGTAGGAAAGTGTGTAGTTCGGGGTGTAACCCTCTGACGGTTTGTACTCAAACAGACAGTATGTTTGATATTTTGAAGTACCTGTTATATAATTGTCGGAACTTTCGTTCCATACAACTTTACCGTTTGTTTTTGTAAACTCGCCCTGACCGTCCTTGAAGATTGTCAGATTGTCAAACACAGCCTGACCGTTGCTGTCTGTCTTTTTAGAAACCATATGAGTTTTCATTGAGGCATCATTAATGATTGTATTGATATCATCTGCAGTAAAGATACCCTCACCAGATACCTTCATCACCGCAAATTCCGTATCACTTACATTACCGCCTGTCTGATTCTTCTTGTTTACTGTTGCGCTTCCGTGTGTGGTTTCATTTGCAAACAGGGCTTCATTTTCTTTAACAGAAGTAGAATCGTTGAAGTATTCTGCAAGCTCAGCATCGGTTTTGTCTTTAATATCTGAGCTACTAACCTTAATATACTTAGCCGCCGTTACTTCACCGCTTTCAAGCAATTCAATCTCGGCAAGCCAGGTGTTTGTATCCATTTTATAATCGGATGCATTTGCACCTTCGGCAAGAGCCTCGGTAATCTTAAATCTGTAAACACCCGCAGTGACTAATTTGAGGTTTTTGAATTCAACCTTACCGTTTTCGTCAGGTGTTTCCAAATTCGTGGAAATTGTTTTTGCGCTGTTTGTCTTGATAGGTTTGCCGTCGGCATCAGGTTTTGTTGTATCCATTGATTCAAGACCTGTCAATGTATAGACGAACTTGCTGCCGCTGTAAGCCTGACCGTCAAGAGTTTTATTTACCGAAATGGCAATGTTTGTAGGATTAACCTTATTGATAAAGTTAAGCGCATTTCCTGCTTCGGCGAGAGTACCGACGAATGTACCGTTGAAGTCCTGATTGCCTACTTTGTAGGGAACATAACCTATAACTCTTTTCTCTGTAATCTTATAGGTTGCACCTACAGGAATATTGAGAAGCTTAATGCTTTCGCCCTTTTTGATTGTGAACGAACCGTCCAAGGGTGTACGGTAAGCTGTGCTTGAATAATCACTTGCGCCCTTCTCTTTGAGCTGATACTCAAGAGGATAGGTCTTGTAGTCATAGGTTGAACCTTCGCCGTCAAAGTCGAGAGCAATTGCAAATGTAAACTGCTGACTTGTGTCGTAGTCGGTTGTACCGTTTTCACCAACAACATTCTTTGAAATTTCAAGAGGTGCTGTCACTATCTTGTTGGTATAGTCGAGCTGGAGCTGTGCATAAGCCTTTTTATCAGTGGGATCTACAAGGTTGAATTCCGAGTCCGTAGCTGAACCGCTCTTGATTATTGAACCGACTCTGTTGTTAACAAGTTCCCAGTTCGTTGTGTATTTAAGCTTACTGCTGTCTGTTGACTCGTTAACCTTCATATCGTTGCTGGTCTTGAATGAGTTGTCAAAGTCAGCTATATAATTATCTTTAAGTGTGAAACCGCTGTTTGAAAGAGTTTCATTGCTTATGCTTTCGTCTGATTTTGTAAGCTTGTAGCCTTTACCGGAGGTATCTTTGCCGTTCTCTTTGATTGTATAATCAAAAGTTTCATTAGCTTTGAGGTCATCTGAAATTTCAGAAACAACATCGCCTGTATCAAGTGCCTTTGTAACCTTGAGGTCATTGTTGGCAGGTGTCATTGTGAAGTTTACTGAGAAGTTAGACTCAGCCTCACCACGCTCCATATAGAATACTACCATATGGTATGTCTTGTTAGGATCAAGCTGAACACCATTGTTGATTGTCTTTGTAACGGTGCCAAGGTTTGTAGGATGTGACGAACCGTCTGCAGAATACTGAGTGCCGTTACCGTTCCACATTTTACCGTAAAGATTTGAAAGTGTAAGGTCACCTGAAAGTTTATCGTTACTTACATTCTTCTGCTTACAGAAAATAGCACCTGTGTTGCTTCCAAACTGTGACTGCTTAAACTTGTAGAAACCGTCTGATACTTTATACGGTTGAACATACTTAGTTTCCGAACCCCATGTATAAACGCAGAAGTCTTTATAAGCGGAATCTGTTCCAACCCAAAACTCATCACTCGGAACTGTAACTGTTGTCGATGATGATGAAGTCGATGACGGAGTTGAGTAATCGGCAAATACATTTTTGGCAGTTGCGGTCATTGAATTAAAGTCAATTGAACCGCTTGCCTCTTTATGGTCACCGCCGAGGTCGAGAGCAAGCTCTGCGTTAGCACCTGTTGAATCCTCACCGATATAAACCCAAAGGTCATCGTCACCGCTGAAGTTAAAGGTTGCAGGTTCGTTGTCTGCAAGTAAACCGTCCTTCGGAACTCTGAAGTCTATATCAAGTCTGATACCGAAACCATAGTTATGGTTGTAACTTGTACCCTTGCCGGCTGAAGTATCAATAGTATTGAGTGTATCGTTCTTTTGTGCGTCACTGCCTTTACCCGTTGTGTTATTAAATGGGAAAATACCATAACCGTTACCTTGTGTACCGCCGAAATTTGTCAATGCATCTTGTACACCATACTGTTTGCCCGTACCGTAGTTAATTTTGGTAGGTGTGAGGCCGTTCCATGTAAAGTAGATGTTATCTTTTGCATTTTTTGAAGTGAATTCATAAGTAGTAACACCTGCATCGTCAGTAGTTGTACGGAACGGGAAAGATGACTTATAAACATTGGCAACTTTTGCATCATTAACTTTTGCATCATTATATTTAGCGGTTGAAAGTGCCTCAGCATCAAAGTAAGGAGCCTTGACACCATTTGCAACCTGAAGATTGCCCTTACTGTCAAGCCTGTTGTACATAAGACCCTGTAAGGACTGGTTATAATCACCGCCACCCCATTTCATACCGTTGGAGTTGTTTACTGCATAGTAATAGTTATCTTTATAATTGTTGATGTTTGTAAGTCCTTTTGCGTGGGTCTCAAATATACTGTACCAATTACCACCATTATACATATTGCCGAAGTAGAGAGGATACTTCCAGTCAGACTTACAGTTTGAAGCAATGTCGCTTATGTACTTGTTGAAGTTATCAAACTGATACCAGTAATTTTCAATATCACCATCGTTGTTCTTACCCTGACACTGAAGATACCCTTTCTCCTGCTCCATATCAGACCAGTAGTCAAAGTATGTTGCGTCAACGCCTACGATGTCAGGATTATTTGAGAATGAATTTTCAACGACAGCACCATAGTTTACATTGTCTATTTCCGAGAATTTTGTCCAGCCTTCGCCTCTGGCTGTCTTAACATATGTAGCCGTGTTCTTGCTGTAGCCCGAATCATCATATCCCGAACCTGTCGGATATGAAGTTGCGGAAGATGCACCGTTGAGGTTATGTTCGTTCGGATGGAATCTTAAAAGCGCACCCGCCGGAATTTCACCTTTGAACACCACAGAACCGCTTACCTTGGTGTCTATGGTGTCTTTTGTAAGCTCAACTGTTCCTTCATAGGCATCGTTGTAGTCAAAAGTTGCATAAATCTTTGAAAGCGACTTCCAGTCATCGTTTGAAACATAAACTGTTTTATATGTTGCCTTTGACTGTTTGTCGGGAGCTTGAACAGAAAGGTATTTACTTTCTTTGAACGAGCCGTCGGTAGAAAGATAAAATTCTGTGTCGCCCGTAGCACCCGAAATGTCGATGGTCTTGATGAACGGGTTAGTCCACTGACTTTTTGAGGCATCATAAAGAGCATTATCTTTACTGTATGAGTCGTTAATACCGAGGTCGCTTGTTTGTGTTTCGCCCTTGTTGCTGAAGATTACATTTTTATGGGATGACTTAACATCTACATAGTAGTAACCGCTGTCTGAAGATGTCTTAGTCATTGCAGCACCCGGCCACTCTGCGTTGAAGTCAGTATCGCTTACCCAAGAATATGCATAAGCTTCATTATAGGTATTATTGCTGTTATAAAGATAGATACGGCGAAAATCTTTTGCAACAGTCGTTTTGGGAAGAGTAAAATTAACCCCGGAAGAAAGCTCAATTCTTGTTGCACCGGATGGTGCAGTGGCTTCAAAAACTCCCGACGAAGGATCTTTGCTTACCTTTTCTGTTTTAAGAACCGTGCCGTCATCCTGAGCAAAACGACATGTAACAGAAGAAAAACCATTCCATTCCTTATTCTTGTTCAGGTTAATGTAAATCTTCTGATCCAAAGATGTTGCCGCAAACACATTAAGCGACATACCCGACACGGCACATATCGAAAGCATGAGGGTAAGTGCAAGCACAAGGGAAAAGCTTTTCTTTGCGGTTATGCAAAGCTTTTTACTTAATTTCATAATTTTTTCTTCTCCTTCATTGCCGATTACTTTGTTTTGGCAGTCAAAGTACAATTAAACAGAACTGCATAGGACAGTCCAATATATCTGCCAACTAATTATGAAACGCAAATTTTTGAATTTGTTCTTCTTTTTTACTTGTATACAAGTATATAATATTTTATTGCATATTTGTAGAGGCAATACAGCCAAACTTTGGGTAATATTTTTGGCTATTTTGCATATCTGCAAGCACGATTTAATATTTTTGACCATAATGTGATTTTATTACTTATTTATCGCCATTTTTTGTGTTTAAGATAAATTATACCCATTATACAACCTTAACAGGCAGTTAAAAAGTCAATTTCGGCACTAAATTTGTTGATTTTTAATTCTTTTTTCAAAAATATCAAAAATTTTATGCAGGTTTACTCCAAGCTGTGCGTGCGGAAATATGTATTATTTTGCGATTGCTGCTTTTAAAATGCCCCAAAACCAGCATTTTGCAGAATTTTTCAGATATATTTTTATAATCAGTTTCTATATCCGATAAAATTAATCACCGAATACCTTGAAAATTCGGCACAAATAAAGGGCAGAGTATTGCTCTCTGCCCCTCAAAATGTAATTCACTTAAATCGCAATTATACAAACCGCTTTATGCAAACATATTAAAGATCTCTGCCGCAGCACTTCTTGTACTTTTTACCGCTGCCGCACGGACAGGGATCGTTTCTGCCGATTTTCTTGCCCTTACGGATAGTCTTGTTGACAGAATCCGTACCGTCTGCAGAAGTTTCTGTAGGCTGAGCAACCTGCTCACGGTGAAGCGCTTGCTTTACGGCGTCCGACTGTTCAACAGCTTCTTCATCATCGGATGCAGACTGTGCCGCTGCGGCAGCCCTCTGAGCTGCTCTCTTTGCCGCTGCAATTGCATCCTGTCTTTTCTGAATCTCATAAACACGCTTTGGCATAATGAGCATCATCTTGACAGTATCTTCACGAATGCTTTCAATCATCTCATCAAACATATCGAAGCCTTCAACTCTGTACTCAACAACAGGATCGTGCTGACCGTATGAACGAAGTCTGATACCGCTCTTGAGCTGATCCATATTGTCGATGTGATCCATCCAATGTGTATCAACATTCTTGAGGAGGTAAACACGCTCCATCTCACGGATTGTTTCCTCGGGAAGAAGTTCTTCGTTTTCCTTGTAGATTTCAAGAGCATCATCAACGAGCATCTTCTGAATCTCTTCGGGTTCCATATCTTCAAGATCCTCAAGACTGAAATCGTACTTAGAATCATCTCTGATAAGCCAGCCTGCGTAGTAATCCTTGAGGCTTTGGAAGTTCCAATGTTCTGCAGGACCTTCGGGGAGGTACTGCTTGATTGAAGTTGCGATTGTATCCTCAACCATTTTGAGGATTGTTTCGTGGAGATCCTCACCGTTAAGAACCTGATCACGCTGACCGTAGATGATTTCACGCTGTTTGTTCATAACATCGTCGTACTGGAGGACATCCTTACGAATGCCGAAGTTACGAAGCTCAACCTTTTCCTGTGAGCCTTCGATAATACTTGTGAGCATCTTATTCTCAATAGGCATATCTTCGGCAACATTCATACGCTCCATCATCATTTTCATTCTGTCACCGCCGAACAGACGCATAAGGTCATCCTCGGTTGAGAGGAAGAAACGGCTGACACCCGGATCGCCCTGACGGCCTGCACGACCACGGAGCTGGTTATCAATACGGCGTGACTCGTGTCTTTCCGTACCCATAATATAAAGACCGCCGGCCTCTCTTACCTTTTCAGCCTCGCCCTTAATTTCTTCCTTATACTTGTCATTCAGTTCTCTGAATGTATTTCTTGCATTGATGATTTCTTCATCATCGGTTTCCGCATAACCTGTAGCTTCTTCAATAAGCTCCTCTGTAAAGCCCTGCTTACGCATTGCGGCTTTTGCCATATACTCTGCGTTACCGCCGAGGATGATATCGGTACCACGACCTGCCATGTTGGTTGCGATTGTTACCGCACCGAGTTTACCTGCCTGAGCAACAATTTCAGCCTCTTTTTCATGCTGTTTTGCATTGAGGACATTGTGCTTGATGCCTCTCTTTTTGAGCATTTTTGAAAGAAGCTCCGACTTCTCAATTGAAATTGTACCGACAAGGACAGGCTGTCCCTTTTCGTGAGCCTCAACAATTGCATCAATAACAGCGTGGAACTTGCCGTTTTCTGTCTTATAAACCGAATCGGGAAGGTCTTTTCTTAAAACAGGCTTGTTTGTAGGAATTTCAACAACATCAAGCTTGTAGATTTCCTGGAATTCTTCCGACTCTGTCTGAGCAGTACCTGTCATACCCGAAAGCTTTTTGTAAAGACGGAAGTAGTTCTGGAATGTGATTGTAGCAAGAGTCTTGCTTTCGCTCTGAACCTTTACACCCTCTTTAGCCTCAATAGCCTGATGAAGACCTTCGTTAAAACGACGGCCGTACATAAGACGACCTGTAAACTCGTCAACGATGATAACTTCGCCGTCCTTGACAACATAGTCAACATCAAGCTTCATAACGCCGTTGGCCTTGATAGCCTGATTTACATGGTGCTGAATTGTAAGGTTATCGGGATCGGTAAGGTTTTCAATACCGAAAAATTCTTCGGCTTTCTTAACACCACTCTGTGTGAGGGTTGCTGTTTTCTGCTTTTCATCAACAACATAATCAATGTCGTTTTCCTTGTAATATTCCTCCATATCCTCTTTTGCATCAAGTTCTGCAAAACGCTGAACTTTAAGAGTTTTTGCAAAAGCGTCAGCCTTTGCATAAAGGTCTGTTGACTTGTCGCCCTTACCCGAAATAATAAGAGGAGTTCTCGCCTCATCAATAAGGATTGAGTCAACCTCATCGACAATTGCAAATGCGTGCGGGCGCTGAACCTTGTTTTCCTTGTAAACTACCATGTTGTCACGGAGGTAGTCAAAACCGAGTTCGTTGTTTGTTCCGTATGTAATGTCTGCGGCATAAGCCTTTTTTCTACCCTCGTTATCGAGATCGTGGCAGATAAGACCAACCGAAAGACCGAGGTATCTGTAAAGCTTGCCCATCCACTCTGAGTCACGACGGGCAAGGTAATCGTTGACTGTTACAATGTGAACACCTTCGCCTGTAAGAGCGTTGAGGTATGCAGGGAGGGTAGCAACCAAGGTTTTACCTTCACCGGTTTTCATCTCGGCGATTCTGCCCTGGTGAAGAACGATACCGCCGATAATCTGAACGGGGAAGTGCTTCATACCAAGCACTCTCCAGCCTGCCTCACGGCAGGTTGCAAATGCTTCGGGGAGAATATCGTCTGTTGTTTCGCCGTTGGCAAGTCTTTCTTTAAGAATTGTTGTCTGGTTCTTGAGTTCACTTTCGCTCATAGCCGCATATTTATCTTCGAGTGCAAGCACCTTGTCACAGATTGGTTGCACACGCTTAACTTCACGCTTGCTGTAGTTGCCGAACATAGCCTTTAAAAAATTCATCAGGGTTCTTCCTTTCAATGTACCGAAAAAATCGGTCAAACTGTATTTTCAATAATATAATTTTAATTTACTGCACCGCAGACGCTCCAAGGCTCTTTGCAGCCTGAATCATTGCGGCCTCAACCACGGGACCGGCATATTGGAAACCGAAACCCGAATCCTGTACAACACAGGCAAAGGCGAGAGGGCAGTCCTCATCTTTTGAGTAGCCGACCATCCAGCCGTTAGGGTTCTTATCATCGCCGACTTCACCCGTACCTGTTTTGGCACAGACTGTAAGTCCGCCAAAAAGGTTGTCGCCGTAGTAATCCGAAACGGTGTATCTCATAACATCATCAAGCTTTGTCGCCGTATCGGATGAAAAAAGCTCCTGTCCGCTGCTCTTGTAGTTTATGCCGAGTGCGGAGAGTATGGACTCATCTTTGATAAGGGTAGGGTTTGTAGCCTTACCGCCGTTTGCGATTGCGCCGCAGATAATTGCCATCTGCATCGGGTTTACCTTGTCATTATACTGACCTGCGCCCGACCAGCCAAGCTGGTTTTCATTGGCATCGCTGACATCATATGAACCTTTTGCGGTTTTAATTCCGTCAACATCAAAGGAGCTGTTAATGCCGATTTTCTCGGCAGTTTTTGTCATTGTGTCACTTCCGAGTTCAACGGCAAGCTTTGCAAAAACAATATTGCAGGAATGTGCCATTGCCTCTTTATATGTCAGCGTTCCGTGAGTTTCCGTACAGGTAACTTCACTTCCGCCTATGTTCTCACTTCCGTTACAAACCCAAGTGCGGTCATAAAGGTCGGGAATATTCTCGATTGCCGCCGCAGATGTAACGATTTTGAAGATTGAACCCGGGGTAAAGGTTGACGAAAGCACATTATCAAGGTAAACGCCCTCATATTCGCTTTCGTTGTCCTCGGTAATTTCGGGGGGAGCCTGCGGATCGTAAGCCATGGTGCTTATGGAACAGATAACCTCGCCTGTTTTGTAGTTATATATTACACATGCACCTTTTTTGTTATAAGCTGCAAGAACATCATAAGCAGCCGCACAGGTTGCGGAATCGACTGTCAGCTTTATATCGTGAGAGGCACGCAATGATTCCGGCATATTAAGTCCGAAAACAAGGTTATAGCCTATCAGCTGAGAACGATACATACTTTGAACAGCCGTTGAAATGTTAAGGCTGTCATCACCGACAACATGAAGCAGAGATTTTCTTACGCTCTCGCTTTCGTTATAAACTCTTTTACCGTCAACCGTCTGTGCAAGAGCCGTGCCGTTGCGGTCATAAATCGCTCCTGCCTGTGCAAGGCCGCCGTCACCTGCTATATGAGCATTATATGCCTGATCAACCCAATCGTCTGCCCCTGTTACAAGCTCAAAGGCAAGATAGCCGAGTCCGCCGATAAACGCAAGCGCAACTATATATATAAGTGTACTTCTGCGAAGTATTTTTTTCAAACCTTACACCACCCTGTGTATCAGTAGGGGCGTTCATTGGACGCCCGCAAGTAAAGGTACAACTGTTATGTTAATTCTAATTTTATAAAAATCACAAATTAAATTATATATTGTAGCGGCGAACACGGTTCGCCGCTGTACTTCAAATCACAACTGTTATAACAATCCGTTAAAATGATTATACCACATTTCATTTCTTATTGAAATACCGTTGAAAATAAATTATAATGTATAGTGTTAAAATTTGGTGCTAAATTCATATTAAGGAGTTAGGATATGGAAATAAGAAAAATCAAGGCGCAGACGGTATGCGATACGGTTAAAAAGCTGTTTACCGACTGCAACTATTTTATCGGCAAAGACATCATGTGCGCCCTTGAAACCGCAAGGGATAACGAAAGCTCGCCTGTAGGCAAAAGTGTACTTTCACAGATTATCGAAAACGATAAAATTGCGGCTCGTGAAGAAGTTCCGCTTTGTCAGGATACGGGTATGGCTGTCCTTTTTGTTGAATACGGTGACAGGGTTGTTATTGAGGACGGCAGTTTTGATGAGGCTGTCAACGAGGGCGTTCGCAGAGCCTATATTGACGGCTACCTTCGCAAGAGTGTAGTAAATGATCCTGTTTTCGACAGAATCAATACAAAGGATAACACTCCTGCAATTATCCACACAAAAATCGTCAGCGGAAATCAGATTAAAATTACCGCCGGCGGCAAGGGCTTCGGCAGTGAAAATATGTCGCAGATAAAAATGCTCACCCCGTCAAAGGGCATTGAGGGCGTAAAGCAGTTTATTCTTGATACTGTTTTTCAGGCAGGTCCAAACCCCTGTCCGCCTATAGTTGTC
>ERZ791802.1860-NODE-1860-length-14383-cov-5.916876_pt1 | contig 14383 bp, 14 predicted proteins | sample MGYA00510308_ERZ791802 | MGnify/ENA primary metagenome ERZ791802 (study PRJEB30046, sample SAMN00792028) | human gut metagenome | study: EMG produced TPA metagenomics assembly of the A metagenome-wide association study of gut microbiota in type 2...
CATTTCCAGCAGCTGCCACCCGGGCGTGCCCTCCGGTGCTTCCACCTTGTAGCGCTCCAGCAGGGTCTGGGGATAAAATTGATGCAGCAGCTCCATCAGGCGGTACGCCAGCTCCTCAAGGTCAATGACGCCTTCCTTGACCGCGCCGGTGTAGGCCAGCATCATGCCCACCTCCGGGTCTTCAAATTTCGGCCACAGAATGCCGGGAGTGTCCAGCAGTTGCAGCCCGCTGTCCACCGTCACCCACTGCTTGCCCCGGGTCACGCCGGGACGGTTTTCCGCCTTCGCGCTCTTGCGGCCGGAAATCTGGTTGATGAGCGTAGACTTGCCCACATTGGGAATCCCCACCACCATCACCCGGAGGGGACGGCTCATCCCCCGCTTGGCGTCCCGTTCCAGCTTTTCGGCGCAGGCCAGACGTGCGGCGGGGGTAAAGGCGGAAATTCCCTTTTTCGTTTTGCAGTCCGTGGCGATGACCGCCATACCTTTTTTCTTAAAATACTCCGCCCACCTTTTCGTAGCGGCGGGGTCTGCCAAATCCATACGGTTCAGAACGATCATCCGGGGCTTTTCCCCGCAGATGGCGTCAATATCCGGATTCCGGCTGGAAACGGGAATCCGGGCATCCACGATCTCGCACACCGCGTCCACCAGTTTTAGGTCCGCTTCGATCTGCCGCCGGGTCTTGGTCATGTGGCCGGGATACCACTGAATGTTCATGTTATCTGTCATTATACCGCTCCGACTCTCTCAAATTCTCTGGGATACGTCCCCTCGTCCGTGCCGGGATACATCAGGAAAATCGCCTTGCCCAGCACTTCCCGCCTGTCGATCTGCCCCACGTCGGGGTAACGGCTGTCCTTGGAAATGCCCCGGTTGTCCCCCAGAACGAAAATGCAGCCCTCAGCCACCGTCAGCGGGAAATGAACGCCGCCGTCTACGGTGGTCAGCGCATTGATATAGTCCTCCCGGAGCACCTCGCCGTCCACGGAAACATCTCCCGTCTCAAAATCGATGTCCACAGTCTGCCCTTCCGTCGCGATGACCCGCTTGACGATGGGCTTGCCGTCGTCAAAGGATTCCTTGCTGATGACGACAATGTCCCCCCGCTGAGGGTTATGGTAAAACGTATTGTTCAGCAGGAGCAGATAATCTCCGTCCAGCAGCGTCATCCGCATACTTCCGCCGGAGACCACGATAATGCGGAACACCAGCAGAAACAGCAGCATCACGATCAAAAGCAGATACAGCATATCATGGGCGTACAGCAGCACACTTTTCTGCCAGCCCGGCTTTTCCTCTTCCTTTTTCTTCCTCTTCTCCGCCATTATAGCGTCCCTCCCATAAAAAACGGCCTGTGCCGTTGGGATATTCTCTTTTTAGTATATCACAGCAAGCGTCTGTTTTCTATAATAAAATGTAAATATTTCCCACATACCGCCCAATCATACGATTTCTCGATAAAATAGTATTATTAAAAACCAGTATCAGCGGGAAAATCCCCACGGCGTAATAAAAAAAGAGGGCAAAGCCCTCTTTTTTTATTGAATTGCAGCTTAGACCTTCTCCTTGACCTTTGCAGCCTTGCCGGCGCGGTCGCGCAGGTAGTACAGCTTTGCCCGACGAACCTTGCCCTTGCGGACGGTCTCGATCATGGCAACGTTGGGAGAATGCAGGGGGAAAACCTTCTCGCAGCCCACGCCGTAGGAGACACGGCGAACGGTGACGGTCTCACCGATGCCGCCGTGCTTACGGGCGATAACGGTGCCTTCAAACACCTGGATACGCTCACGAGCGCCTTCCTTGATGCGCACATGCACACGAACGGTGTCGCCGACCTTCACTTCGGGCAGCTCCTCCTTCATGTACTGGCTGTTCAGAGCCTTAACCAAATCCATCTTATTGTCCTCCTTAAATATTAGGCGTTCATGCCGCGCACATGCCGGCAGAGGACTCACCTTGATTTCAGACCGATTTATTCTAGCACGGATTCATCCGAAAATCAAGCCTTATTTTACAAAACGTTCGGAAAATACGGAGAAAAAACATCTTCCGCAGCCGAAATCAGCCGCATTTACCGGTTTGCATGGCGTTTTTTCTGTTCATGGGATTCCACTTCCCGCTGATGTAATACCCGGCAAAGAGGACAAACAGCAGCAGGTTATGGGCAATCATGCACGTCCAGGCGGACACCAGCCCCATTCCCAGCAGCTGGGTGCAGATAAACGTACCCACAATGCGCACGCCCCACATGCCTGCGATGTTGCAAACAAAGGGCATCAGCGTGTTTCCCATACCCTGCATCATGCCCTCCACAATGATGGACACGCCGTAAAACGGCTCGGACACCGCCACCATCCGCAGAACCGTAACGCCAAGGGCAATCACCTGCGCATCCTTAGAGAACAGGCGCATCATGTTGGGCGCGAACAGGAAAAGCAGCGACCCGGAAACGATCATCAAGCTGACCTCAATGAACAGAATCATCCGCGCCAGCTCCTTGACCCGCCGGTTGTCCCCCGCCCCCAGAGCGTTGCCCGCCAGCGTTGCCGCCGCTGTCTGCATTCCGTAGCCGGGAATGTAAAACGCGGATTCCACCGTGTTGGCGATCGTGTGCGCAGCGGTGGTGATCTCCCCCAGAGAGTTGATCATCGACGCAAAGGCCACATAACCCAGGGAAGTTCCGAAGCGCTGCAAGGCATTGGGAAGCGCCACCCGCAGGCAGGGCTTCAGCACGTCCCAATCCGGCCGCAGCTTCTGCCCCCTGGGAGACAGCAGCGGATGCCGCCAAAGCACCACAGTGATGCACACGCCGCCGATTACGAAGGAAATGGCGCTGGCCACAGCCGCGCCGATGACGCCCCATCCGGCGCCGAAAACGGTCACGCCCCAAACCGCCCGCGTGGGGTAGATCAGCAGAAAATTAAGGATCACATTGACACCGTTCACCAGAAACCCAACCCGCATAGGGGTCTTGGTATCCCCTGCCGAACGAAGCAGCGTGCCGAAAATCGTAATGGCCGTCCGCGCCAGCATGGGCGTATACAGAATAAAGAAGTACCGAGCAGCCAAATCCTGAATGGCGGGGTCGACCTGCATCCACACCGGCACCTTGCCGCTCAGCGCCAGCATCAGCGCAGTAAAAAACGTGCCGCAGACCAACACCGCCAGTACCGCCTGAGACGAGGCCTTCCCCGCCCGTTTCGTATCCCCCGCCCCGCAGGCCTGGGATACAAAGGACAAAAAGCCCACGCCAATGGCGGAAATGGTGCTGCTGATCAGCCAGTTGACCGTGCTGGTAGCACCCACCGCCGCGGTAGCCTGGGTACCGATTGCGCCGACCATGGCAGTGTCAATATACTGCACCGCCGTCTGCATCAGCTCCTCCAGCATGGTCGGCCATGCCAGCGTCAGAATGGTCGGCACCATCCCCCAGGGGAGAAAAGAACGCTTCGTTTTTTCCATGAAATCCTCACATCATTTTTTCTGTATGATCCGGCAAAACAATTAAACTCATAGACAGAAAGAAGGACACCCACACGGATGTCCTTCTTCTTTGGTGGGCGAGGCGGGACTTGAACCCGCACGTCCGCAGTGAACACTAGAACCTGAATCTAGCGAGTCTACCAATTCCACCACTCGCCCATATCTGCCTGCCGTTTCCTCAGCGCCTAGATATCTTATCACAGCGGGCAAAATTTGTCAACAATTTTTTGTCAATCCTTATAATAAAGCATACAGTGGCAATAGCCCTTGAAATTCGGGTCGGCAATCTGCTCCCGGAATTCCTTGCACATGCACTTATTGTCCTCCGTCCGCTCCAACCGGCAAGGGCAGTATCCGCCCGTGCGCTTCAACCCCTCCCGGATGGCCTTTACCAGTTCCTTGTCGTCATTGAGCCGAACCGCCATCATTCAACACTTCCTTTCAGGAAACATTATAAACCGGCAAAATCCGCTTGTCAACAGAATTCAAGCAACCTTTGCAGATAGCTGCACGGAATAAATTTCCCGGAACGCGCCAAGGCCGGAATCGTTTCCCTGTCCGCGTACATTTTGTCCACGGTCTCGCCCTCCTGCAAGCACCAAGTCAAAAAAATACAGCCCACTGCACACGCAATGAGCTGTATTGTGGCGGAGAGAGTGGGATTCGAACCCACGGTGGGTTGCCCCATCACCAGTTTTCAAGACTGGCTCCTTAAACCGCTCGGACATCTCTCCGAATACGGATAAAACTTCATGCATGAGCACTGCACCACGAAAATGCGCAAATGTTAGTGCATGAAGTTTTTGTGCATCATTTCCGGTTGCCCCGCAGGGGCGAGGAAATGGCACATTTCCTGTTTTGCTATGCTTTTGCATAGCAAATATACCATCCGGAGGGAAAAATGTCAAGGGCTTTGGCAGCGGGGCGAGATTTGTGCTTGACAAACATTGTGGCGTATGCTAGAATACTTTGGCAATCAAGTGAATAGTTTTCTTTCTATTCGGAGTGATACCCAAGAGGCCGAAGGGGCTCCCCTGCTAAGGGAGTAGGCGTCTAAAAAGCGCGCGAGGGTTCAAATCCCTCTCACTCCGCCATTTTGTCCACCGCAGTTCCGTTGGAATTGCGGTGGTTTTTCTGCGTCGGCGGCAACCTGTCGGTCAGGCGTTGACAAACGCCCTCCAAACGATTACAATAGACGAAAAATTACATTATGAGGTGATTTCTCATGGATTCCAAGCTGCGTCCCGAAACATTGTGCATTCAGGCCGGTTATACGCCCAAAAACGGCGAACCCCGCCAAATTCCCATCGTCCAGAGTACCACGTTCAAATATGACACCTCCGAGGATATGGGAAAGCTTTTTGATCTGGAAGCCGAGGGCTATTTCTATTCCCGTCTGGCAAACCCCACCTGTGACGCCGTCGCTGCCAAAATCTGTGCTCTGGAGGGCGGCACCGCCGCCATGCTCACTGGCTCCGGACAGGCGGCAAATTTTATGGCGGTGTTCAACATCGCCGGCTGCGGCGACCACATCGTTGCCAGTTCCGCCATCTACGGCGGCAGCTTCAACCTGTTCTCCGTCACCATGAAGAAAATGGGTCTGGAAACCACCTTTATCGACCCGGACTGCACCGAGGAAGAACTGAACGCCGCCTTCCGTCCCAACACCAAGGCCGTGTTCGGCGAGACCATTGCCAACCCCGCCCTGACGGTGCTGGACATTGCAAAGTTCGCCAGGGCAGCCCACGCCCACGGCGTTCCTCTCATTGTGGACAATACCTTCGCTACCCCCATCAACTGCCGGCCCTTTCAGTGGGGCGCGGACATCGTCACACACTCCACCACCAAGTACATGGACGGCCACGCCTCCGCTCTGGGCGGCGCCATCGTGGACAGCGGCAAATTCGACTGGACGGCCTACCCGGACAAATTCCCCGGCCTGTGTACCCCCGACGACAGCTACCACGGCGTCACCTACACCCAGCGCTTCGGCCTTGGGGGCGCGTTCATCACCAAGTGTACCGCCCAGCTGATGCGGGACTTTGGCTGCGTCCAGTCTCCCCAGAACGCATTTTTGCTGAATCTGGGTCTGGAAAGCCTGCCCTTCCGCATGAAGCAGCACTGCGCCAACGCCCAGGCCGTGGCGGAATTTTTGCAGGGTCACGAAAAGGTCAAGTGGGTGAAATTCGCTGGATTGAAGGGCGACAAATATTACGATCTTGCCCATAAGTACATGCCGAACGGCACCTGCGGCGTCATTTCCTTCGGTCTCTATGGCGGACGGAAAGCAGCCGAGACCTTCATGAAGCACCTGAAGCTCGGCTCCATCGAGACCCATGTGGCCGATTCCCACACCTGCTGCCTGCACCCCGCCTCCTCCACCCACCGTCAGATGACCGACGCGGAGCTGGACGCCGCCGGTGTCGGCGCCGACCTCATCCGTCTGAGCTGCGGTCTGGAAAACGCCCAGGATCTCATCGAGGACATCGCCCAGGCATTGGAGAACGTGTAATCAGGAGGAAAGCGTATGCCCATTCAGATTCCCAACGACCTGCCGGCAGCGGGCATTCTGCAGCAGGAAAACATTTTCGTCATGCGAAAGACCCGGGCAGAGACCCAGCACATCCGCCCTCTGGAGATCGTGCTGCTGAATCTCATGCCCACGAAGATCGTCACGGAGACCCAACTCAGCCGTCTGCTGGGCAACACGCCGTTGCAGGTGCATCTGGAGCTGATGATGGTCTCCTCCCACCGCTCCAAAAATACCCCCCAGGAGCATCTGCTCAACTTCTATAAAACCTTCGATGAACTGAAAGACCGGAAATTTGACGGCATGGTGATCACCGGCGCGCCGGTGGAGCAGATGCCCTTTGAAGAGGTGGACTACTGGCCGGAGCTGTGCCAAATCATGGAGTGGAGCAAGACCAACGTCCATTCCACCTTCCACATCTGCTGGGGCGCGCAGGCGGGACTTTACTACCACTACGGCATTCAGAAAAAAGCCCTCCCGGAAAAGCTGTTCGGCGTGTACCCCCATCACGCGGACTACAAGCGTGCCATTCTGCTCCGGGGCTTTGACGACGAATTCTTCATTCCCCACTCCCGGCACACCACCGTGGAGCGTGCCGATATTGAAGCCGTTCCCGGCCTGAAAATTCTGGCTTCCTCCCCGGACGCCGGGGTTTACGCCGCCATGAACAAGGAGGGCCGTCAGATTTTCGTCACCGGTCATGCCGAGTACGACGCAGACACGCTGGAAAAGGAATATCTCCGGGACAAAGCCCTGGGTCTGCCCATTCACGTCCCGGCGAACTACTATCCCAACGACGACGATACCCAGCGCCCCGTCGTCCGCTGGCGGGGACATGCCCATCTGCTGTTCAGCAACTGGCTGAACTACTTCGTCTACCAGACGACGCCCTACGACATCATGGCCGTGGGCGTGGAGTCCACTTCCGAATAAAAGTTTACAACACAGCCGCCGTCCCGGACTTGAAATGGGACGGCGGCTGCTGTATAATTCTGGTAAAATATGAATTGCGAGGTTAAAACGATGCTCACCACAATTCTTTTTGATCTGGACGGCACACTGCTTCCCATGGATCAGGAGGTGTTCGTCAAGGATTACCTGAGCCGTCTGGCGGCGAAGATGGTTCCCTACGGCTACGACCCCCAACAGCTTGTCAAGGCGGTCTGGCGCGGCACCGGCGCCATGGTCGCGAACAGTGGCAGGAAGACCAACGAGGCCGTCTTCTGGGAAACCTTCGTCGCCATGTTCGGTCAGGACGCTTTGAAGGACGTCCCCCTTTACGATGAATTCTACAAAACGGAATTTCAGGAATGCCGCCACGTCTGCGGCTTTCAGCCCGCCGCGGCGGAAACGGTTCGCGCCCTCCGCTCCACGGGGTATCGCACCGTGCTTGCCACCAATCCCCTTTTCCCGCCCACGGCCACCCAGAGCCGGGTTCGATGGGCCGGTCTGATACCCGAGGATTTCGAGTTCATCACCACCTATAACAATTCCTCCTTCTGCAAGCCCAATCCGGACTACTACCGGGAAATTCTGGGTAAACTGAATCTGAACGCCGGAGAATGTCTCATGGTAGGCAACGACGTGGGCGAGGACATGATCGCCCGAACCCTCGGTATGCAGGTGTTCCTTCTCACCGACTGCCTGATCAATAAGGAAAACAAGGACATTTCCCAATATCCATACGGCAGCTTCCCGGAGCTGATGGACTACATCCGGGGCTTATGATATGACGCTTTTTCTGTTTCTTCTGTGCGCCGTCGCAGCCATTCTGCTGATGGGAGGGTACTACACCTACCGCATCGCATTTTACTCCCCCAAAAAAGGACGGGACAAAATCTCCACCTTTGCCAGCCACAAGTATGACCCCTACCGCAAGGAGATCAACCGTCTGTTCTGCCAGCTCAGCGACCGTCCCTACGAGGAAGTATCCATCGTATCCTTTGACGGGCTGACCCTCTTCGGTCGCTATTACCACGTTAAGGACGGCGCGCCGTTGGACATCGGTTTTCACGGCTACCGCAGCAGCGCACTGACGGATTTCGCCGGGGGCAGCGAGCTGAGCTTTTCCATGGGGCACAATCTTCTGCTCGTCGACGAACGCGCCCACGGCAGAAGCGAAGGCCGCACCATCACCTTCGGCATTCAGGAGCGGTGGGACGCAGACAGCTGGGTGCGCTACGCCGTGGAACGGTTCGGCGCGGATACCGAAATCATTCTCTACGGCGTTTCCATGGGCGCGGCGACGGTGCTGATGGCCGCCGGTCTGGATTTACCGGAGAATGTGAAGGGGATCATCGCCGACTGCCCCTATTCCTCCCCCAAGGACATCATCCGCAAGGTTGCGAAGGATATGCACATGCCCGACCGGTTATCCTGGCCGTTTGTAAAAATCGGCGGGCGGGTCTACGGCGGCTTTGACGTTGATGAAACAGACGCTGCCCGGGCAGTGAAGCAGGCAAAGGTTCCCATCCTGATCATCCACGGGGAAAGCGACAGCTTTGTCCCCTGCGAAATGAGCGACATCGTATCAGAAAATCCCGCCCTGATAACGCGCTGTACCTTCCCCGGCGCTGACCATGGGTTCAGCTATCTGGTGGACACGCCCCGATACCGGAAAATCGTGACCGACTTTGTGGAAAAGGCGCTTGCGCCGAAAGCATAACCACCGCCCCCCGCCGGAAAGGGCGGGGCGCACCAGACCGTTAACAGGCACAGCAGGATAATCTGCTGTGTCTGTTTTTAATATGAGCGCCCCTTGCCTCTCCCTTTGGGAGAGGTGGCTGAGCGAAGCGAAGACGGAGAGGGTAAGTCAGGGTGCAATGCCCTCTCAGTCACCTGCGGTGACAGCTCTCCCGGAGGGAGAGCCAAGGGGCAGTACCAATACTCCGGCGCGGACGTTTTGCGGCAGGGACAGCGCAAAGCAACAATTTCTCTTGATTTTTCCCAAAAAACGAATACAATGGACACAGATTGTTTCCCGTGAAAGGATGCCGTTTTATGAACAAGATATACATTCCCAAAAACTATAAGCCGGTGCTGGACGCCTACGATACCCAGCGCGCCATTGCCTACATCAAGGAGACGTTCCAGCAGGAATTTTCCAAGGCGCTGAACCTGAAGCGCGTCTCCGCGCCCCTGTTCGTCACCGAAAGCTCCGGCCTGAACGATAACCTGAACGGCTACGAGCGGCCTGTGGCCTTTGATATTCCCGCCGTGGGCATGGACGCTCAGGTGGTGCATTCTCTGGCGAAATGGAAGCGTCTTGCCCTCAAGCGCTACAATTTCACCGTGGGGAATGGCCTGTACACCGACATGAACGCCATCCGCCGGGACGAAGCGCTGGACAACATCCATTCCATCTACGTCGACCAGTGGGACTGGGAGAAGATCATTACCCGGGAAAACCGGAACCTGGACTTTCTGAAGCTCATCGTCCGCGCCATTGTAGGCGCTATCTGTGACACCAACGACCGCCTGCACGTCCGCTTCCCCCAGCTGCGCATCGAGCTGAGCCGGAATGTCACCTTCATCACCGCCCAGGAGCTGGAGGATATGTACCCCGATCTGGAAACCGGCTCCCAGCGGGAAAACGCCTTTGTCCGGGAGCACAAAACCGCCTGTATCATGCAGATCGGCGGGCTTCTCCGCTCCGGCAAGCCCCACGACGGCCGCGCCCCCGACTATGACGACTGGAATCTGAACTGCGACATTTTCTTCTGGGACGAGACCCTGAACCGTGCATTAGAGATTTCCTCCATGGGCATCCGTGTGGATGCGGAATCCCTCGACCGCCAGCTGGCCCTCGCCCACTGCGACGACCGGCGGACGCTGCCCTTCCACAAAATGCTTCTGAACGACGAACTGCCCCTGACCATCGGCGGCGGCATCGGTCAGAGCCGTCTGTCCATGCTGATGATGGGCTGCGCCCACATCGGCGAAGTACAGTCCAGCGTGTGGGACGGTGAGACCGTGGAAGCCTGCGCAAAGGCCGGGATCCCGCTGCTGTAACCTTTGCAGAATCGTCAATGGGGCTGCTGCAAAATTCGTTTTTGCAGCAGCCCCAATAGTATCAGTTAAACCGCACCACATTGTTGGCAAACCGGTAAAAGCTCCCGGCAAATTCCTGCCCCGCGCGCCCCGGTACGCTGATGAACAGCAGCGGCGTACGCTTACGGAAATAGTTCGCCCACTTGGGGTCAAAGGCCGCGCAGGTCTCCCACATTTTTCTCAGCTCGGCGTCCGTCTCGGCAGACTTGTTCAGCCGGGTCGTGAGAATGGAAATGCCAAACATCATGAACAGGTCGTGCTTCATGTACCGTCTCAGCCGGGGTTCGGTGATGTCGTCCAAGTGACAGGTGGTGAAGCAACGCTCCGTCACCAGAATCTGGTCTGCGTGGCGCTTGGCCAGGGCGGTGGACTGCACCGACTGATCCGGCCGGCCGATCCAGTAGCGGTAAAGGTCTGCGTTGAGATAGAACATTTTCCGCACATAGGGCATCGTCTGATAGATCATCAGGTTGTCCTCATAGAAAACATGCTTGGGCAGCGGCTGCTTCCACTGGCGCATGACCTCGGTGCGGAAGGTGCTGGAATGGATGGTGAGCATCTGGTATACCCGGAAGGTCTTGGTGTCCTCCCAGGTGAAGATCCGGTTTTCCGGCAACACGCTGGAATAGTTGATGGAGCGGTCTCCATCGCCGTCAGAATGGACGTAATAGTAGTTGGTCACCATCATATCCACGCCGCCCTGCCGCTCACATTCCTCCAGCGCGTCCAGGAATCTGGGAAAATCCGAGCTGAGGGTATCGTCGCTGTCCACGACCTTGAAATAGGTGCCGGTGGCATGCTTCAGACCCTGGTTGATGCCCTCGCCGTGGCCGCCGTTTTCCTGATGGATGACCCGCACAATGTCCGGGAATTTCCGGGCGTATTCGTCGGCGATCTTCCCGGTGTCGTCCTTGGAGCCGTCGTCAATAATGATGATCTCCACCCGGTTTCCCCCGGGCAGGAGGCTCTGGATGCACTTTTCCATATAGTCCTGAGAATTGTAGCAGGGTACTGTGACCGTCAGAAGCTTCATTTATCTTTCTCCTTCGATTTCTGATTTGGCAAGGCTCAGCGCCCGGAGGATTACCGCGTCCATGTCGTAATAGCGGTACTCCCCCAGCCGGCCGCCGAAAATGGTTTTGTCTTCCCCATCCGCCAGCGCCTTGTATTTTCCATACAGGGCGTTATTTTTTTCATCGTTCACGGGATAGTACGGCTCCACCCCGGGCTTCCACTCGGAGCTGTACTCCCGGGACACCACGGTTTTTTCCTGGGTGCCGAACTCGAAGAACTTATGCTCGATGACGCGGGTGTAGGGCGTTTCCCGGTCGGTGTAGTTGATCACGGCGTTGCCCTGGAAGTTGGGCATATCCAGCACCTCCGTCTCAAACCGGACGGAGCGATAGCTCAGCGGGCCGTAGCAATAGTCAAAATAGCTGTCAATGGAGCCGGTGTAAACGACCTTATCCGCCAGCGCGTTCAGCTCGGCTCTGTGTTCCAGATAGTCCGCATTCAGCCGCACCTCGATGCCGTCCAGCATATTTTCCACCATTTTGGTGTAGCCGCCCATGGGAATGCCCTGAAACCGGGCGTTGAAATAGTTGTTGTCAAAGGTAAGCCGCACGGGCAAACGCTTGATGATAAAGGCAGGAAGCTCCGTGCAGGGGCGCCCCCACTGCTTTTCGGTGTAGCCCTTCACCAGCTTTTCGTAAATATCCGTGCCGACGAGGGAAATGGCCTGTTCCTCCAGATTCTTCGGCTCCGCAATCCCGGCGGCCTTCCGCTGACGGGCAATCTCCGCTTCCGCCTGCTGTGGAGTCGTCACGCCCCACATTTTATTGAAGGTATACATGTTGAAGGGCAGGGAGTACAGCTCCCCGTGGTAATTCGCCACCGGGGAATTGGTGTAGCGGTTGAATTCCGCGAACCGGTTGACATACTCCCACGCGGTCTTGTCGTTGGTGTGGAAAATATGGGCTCCGTAGGTATGTACCTGGATTCCCTCGATCTCCTCGGTATACACATTGCCGCCGACGTGACCCCGCCGGTCGACCACAAGCACGGACTTCCCCGTCGCCTTCACCTGCCGGGCAAAGACAGCGCCGAACAGCCCTGCCCCCACGACCAGATAATCATACCCCATGGATAATACTCCTTTGCCGGTTTCTTTACTGAGACTATACCATATTGCCGGGGGTTTGTCATCATAATTTTAATTTAAGAATCCATTAAACGGCTGGAAATGAACTTTGCTACTGTGACTTTCCCTCTGAGCATTGGGTGAAGATCCGAACCAACAATGTAATCGAGCGGATGAACCGTGAGATTCGGCGCAGGACAAGGGTGGTCGGAGCATTTCCTGACGGGAACTCAGCGCTGATGCTGGTCTGCGCACGGCTTCGTCATGTAGCCGGAACCCAGTGGGGCTGCAAGAAGTACATGAACATGAAGCATCTGGAAGCCATGGAGCAGGAGCCGCAGGTCGGCTGATAGCAGGCAGGTCACAAATGGTCAAGGGCAAGACGAGCGGCGTACCGCCGCCCTTGACCCTTTGCGCCCTGCCTGCTGAAAAGTAACCAAGGGGCGGTTAAGCCGCCCCCTGTAATAGATTTCTACCAGAGCCGTAATCAATTTTGCGCAGAACTCTTGACACTACCCTCTTGACACTACCCATCTACCTTTTTTATCTTCAATTTTCTCACCTCCCTCCTTGTAAAATAAAATAAGCCGCTAGGGAGCAAAAATTACTCCTTAACGGCTATGTAAAATCATTCAATATTCAATTATTTAAAGAAACATGAAACTGAAATTTTACGGTTCTTCAATCTTTCTCATAAAAATAATAGAAAAGATGATTGGTGGTAATGAACCTGCTAAAATCATACTTACCGCTTGGATACCGTTCATACTCATACTTAATACAGTATTTCCACCTACGAAACAATTACCCACAAACAGCGAACACCAGTCAACAATAGCATGTACCATTATTCCTGCCCATATATTCTTACACTTAGCAAAAATAACTGCAAATAAAATTCCTGCTGACATTGCATTTATTACTTGAACAATCACCGTCAACGGTTCCATAAAAAACAAATTCGGTATATGTATTAACCCAAAAATTATTGCAGACATAATAATCGCCTTCCACAATGATTTTCTCCCTGCTCCATACTTGCTGATAAAACTATTCAACACCAAAGAACGCATCCATATTTCTTCATTTGCCCCAACCAAAATCATATTAATTGTGAAAAGCACTAAATGAGATATGCCCAAGAACGATAATTGTCCCCAATCTAATCCCACATTACTCACAAATATACTTGCTACGCCAATCACAAAAAATGGAATCCCATATAAAATCCCTTTAAAAAATCCCTTCTTTATAAATCCTGCTCCTGACTGGATTCCCATCTTCTTTATCAGCAAGCAACATAATACTATTATAAGAATATCTGCACAAACCTTATCCATTCCCATTATTGGATTATTATCCCACTGAAATAGATTTGATATCTGCAATAAAGCTATTGATAATATTATCATTGATACTTCCGTATATTTTTTTATTACTTTTATCATGCAATCACTCCTCAAAATTCAAATTTTCCTTTCCTTAATGATTACTAATATTCCTTAGAAATTGCTGCCACCTCATACATTTCCATAAATGCATCCAGGTCCGCTGCATCCCGAATCAACATAATCTCGTCAAAGTGTCCGGTATAAACATCTTTAAATCCAGCCACCTGTTCTCCGGTACAAATGCTACATTTAAGAACTGCTTTCTTATTTGTTTTATCATATCGCGTCTTGTGTGGTTTCTTCTTAAACATTGTACCATAAAGCCATGATTCTTTCAACATCGTTTAACCTTTCTGGTGTGGATCGATTTGGAAGGGCTGGTACGCGCAAACAAAGCGGTCTGGAAAACTTTCACTGGGAAATATTTTGCCGGAGACGTGCCGAAAAACGGGCATATCTGGAGATATTTCGCTTCTATTATAACTGCCGCATGGCGGGTGATCGGTTTATTGCGGCCGACCGGAGTGAACCGCAATAGCTTGTGACGCTGCTGAAGTGAGCGGATGAACACTTTCAAGCGGGGCATAATAACACACTTTCGGTAAAAAATCAATACTAATTTTGTAGAAAAAATTGTGAATTTATAAAATTGAACGGTAGTGTCAAGAGTTATGCGCAGGCGTCAGAAAATGCGCCATTCCTGTCAGAGCATGCAAAAAGCTCCACCCAAACGGATGGAGCTTTTCAAATGTTGGCATTACCTATCTTCCCGGGCAGTCGCCCGCC
>ERZ791802.1865-NODE-1865-length-14336-cov-8.455150_pt1 | contig 14336 bp, 18 predicted proteins | sample MGYA00510308_ERZ791802 | MGnify/ENA primary metagenome ERZ791802 (study PRJEB30046, sample SAMN00792028) | human gut metagenome | study: EMG produced TPA metagenomics assembly of the A metagenome-wide association study of gut microbiota in type 2...
ACCATTACAAGGGGCATTTTGTTGGTGATCTGCAGCACGGCGGCAATCGCCATTGCGCCAAACGCCACGTGGGAGAGACCGTCACCGATGAAGGAAAACCGCTTCAGCACCAGCGTCACACCCAGCAGGGAGGAGCAAAGCGCGATCAGCACACCGACAATGAGCGCATAGCGGACAAAGGGATATGCCCAATAGAGAGTCAGCTTTTCCAAGATAGCAGTCATTGGCTGTCACCGCCCTTCTTCACGTCAAACAGCTGCCCTTGCGGGCTTTGGAGATAGTCTGCCTTTGTCCCAAAGAAAACGGTGTCGCCAATATGCAGAATATGGCTGGCGTATCGGACGGCGGCAGCCACATCGTGAGAGATCATGATCACGGTGATGCCGTCCTCACGGTTGAGCTTTTCGATGAGCGTATACATTTCCGCCGTCACCTTGGGGTCAAGCCCGGAAACAGGCTCATCAAGAAGCAGCATTTTTTGCGTGGCGCACAGTGCGCGGGCAAGCAGCACCCGCTGCTGCTGCCCACCGGACAGCTCCCGATAGCACCGCCTTGCGAGCCGGGTGATCTGCATCTTGTCCATCGCATCAGATGCAAGCTGCTTTTCTTCTTTGTTATAAAATGGGCGGCTGCCGCAGCGTCCCTGGCACCCGGAGAGAACGATCTCTCTCGCGGCTGCCGGAAAGTCCTTTTGTACCACTGTCTGCTGCGGCAGATAGCCGATCTCGTTTTTCCTCAGCCCATCGCCCGTCAAAATTCTGCCGCTGATGGGGGCCTGCAAGCCGAGGATCGTTTTCATAAGGGTACTCTTGCCGGATCCATTTTCCCCTACGATGCAGAGGTAGTCGCCTGCCAGGAGCTCAAAGGTGAGGTCTTGGAGAACGGACTGCCCATCGTAGCCGACACAGAGCCTTTGACAAGTGAGCTGAGCCATAGACCTACCTCCTTACCCTAACGCTTCCTTCAGCACGGAGAGATTCTTCTCCATAACGGAAAGGTAGGTGGCGCCGTTTGCCACATCCTTGGAGGTGGTGGACTGCATGGAATCCATGGTCAGCACCTTCTGATTCTTCCCAACGGTGTTCTGAACGATGGTTTCCGCGATCCTATGCTGTGCACCCTCGATGGTCAGCACGCAGGGAAGTCCCAGATCGTCCACCTTCTTTGCAAGGAACGAAACGGTTTCAAAGCTGGCCTCGGTTTCGGCGGAGCAGCCCACAAAGGCGGCGTAGTAGCTCAGACCGTAATCATCCACCAGATAGCGGAACGGGAAACGGTCGCCAAACAAAACGGTCTTATGGGCCGCACCTTCCACTGCCGCCTTATAGTCTGTGTCAAGAGCATCCAGCTTGTCCCTATACGCCGCGGCGTTGGCGATATAGGTGTTCTTGTTGTCCGGGTCGATGGCACACAGCGCGTCCGCGATCGTCACGCAAAGTGCTTGGGCGTTCTTCAGGGACAGCCAAACATGCTCGTCCTTTTCCTCCCCATGGTCATGCCCCATCAGCTCGTCAAGGATGTCCTCTGCGGAAAGCGCGTCCTTCACAAAAAACGGATTGGTCCTGGCGCTCATCAGCGCATCGAAGCCGTCGTTGCCGAAGTAGATATGGAAATGCTCCGCCTCGCCCGGCTCGTGACCGTGGTCGTTGAACTGCACATATTGGGGCGCATCGGCACTGGTGGTTTCGAACTGATAACGGACGCTGCGGATCTTGCCCTCGTCATTCCGCTTCGGCTGATAACCGGCATAGGTGTATTCAGCGGAAACGGTTTTTCCGTCTGCATAAGTGAAGGTGATCGTGTTCCCGTTGATAGAGATCTTCTCGGCGTCGCATTGCCACGAGGTCTTGTACTTCTCCAAATAGGTGTCCTTTGTGGTCGAGCTGTCCTCGTCCTCCTCCGCCCTGTGCTCGCAGAATTTGTCCAGGTCGCCGTTCAGCAGATAGGGGTGCAGGGACTTCCACGCACCGGCGAAATCCGAGAGAGTGCGATCCCTGATGTCATCCTCCGTGAGCTGTTCATCGTGGCTGTGACCGTGGTCGTGACCGTTCTCCTGCATACCCTCAACCGTCTCCTCCGTTTTCACGGAATCACCCAGCACCTCCAGCAGGTTGATGACCTTCATTTTCCTGTTGGCGGCGTTTTTCAGAGCATTTTCCACCCAGCCGTCGGACTCGCCGCCCACATAGACGAAGAGGTCGCAGTCGGAGATCTTGACAATATCATCGGCGGTGGGCTGATAGCTGTGCAGGTCAACGCCGTTATCCAGCAGCATGGTGACCTCGGCATTATCCGCCTTGTCACCCAGAATCTCCCTGACCCAATCGTATTCGGGGAAGATGGTCGTGACGACCTTCAATTTGCCGGCTTTTCCGGTATCCTTCGGCTTTCCGCAGCCGGCAAGGACGCCGGTCAACATCATTAGCGCAAGCAGCAGCGCAGTTATCTTTTTCATAGGCTATATGTACCTCCAAATTTGAATTTATAATAAGAACGTAAAAATGGGCGCAAAAATACAAGGGTGACGGCAACGCCGCGAAAGCCTATCCGAAAACGGATAGACTACACCCTTGTAAATAGTTCTTATTTAATCTGAAAGCTTGACCTTGAGCGAAACCAAAGTAAACGTGCGGACAAGCTCCGCGCAGGAGGGAATGATCCTGCACAGGGCATACCTAACCGCTGCGGCGAAAACCGCGGCAGCACCGGCAAGCCCAATGCTCTTGAGCAGATTTTCGCAGACCTGCAGCTGGTGGCAGATGGCGCAGTCCTCGCCGGAGCAGTTGTGGTTGGCTTCGACCGCAATATAGACAGCGGAGGACAGCATGACAGCCGCCAGCACGGCTGCCAGCAAGCGAGTGATCAAACGAGATTTCTTTGTCATAGCCTGTCCTCCTTCCAAATACTATTCTTCCCGGCAATCCGCGCAGGTGCCATAGAGAACCGTGTCGGCGGCGTTCAGCGTGAATTGCTCGCTCTGCGCCAGGTGCTTTGCAAACAGGGCGGCGTTGCCGCTTGCCATGTGAAAGGTTCTGCCGCATTTTACACAGCTCATGTGCAGCGCCCCCTTGCAGCTCTCGGCGTCAAGGTACTGATAGTAGACCTCTCGCGTGCCGCTCTTGCTGCTGCGCCGCACTTTTTCTTCCGCCTCTAACTGTGTAAGGTTCCGATATACGGCGCTGAGGCTGATTCTTTCATCCGCCAGCGCGTCCGCAATTTGCCGTGCGGACAGCAGCTCATCCGGGTGCCGGCTCAAATAAGCAAGCAGATCCTTCCTCTGCCGCGTGCTGTAACTGGGCAAGTCACCACGCCTCCAATTTGCAATTCATTTGCAAATTAGTATACACAAGGAAAGCAGAAAAGTCAATATGCGATTTATTCCCAAATTAAACGCTTTCAATGAACGCCGCCGTGTAAAAGCACAACGGAAGCATCCGGCAGATTTTGGACTGCGGGTTTTTATCGTTTTTGCCAGGAGCCCCCGCCTGACTGCGGTAACGGTGTACAGTGGCAGGTTTTTCTCAAATGCTTTATGCTAATGTGTCCCAAAAGCGTATTTGAGATTGCACTAACAGCAGAAGCATGGCAAGCCGAGAGGGCGGTATTAGAACAATTATTTTTTCGATGCTTTCCGGAACTGCCTGCATTGTTTACGTAACCGATAATCGTGGTGAATAATACAACTTCCACCTTATCAATCAAACCCTCGAAACACGAACGGCGGGACGGGCTTTACCGTCGCGCCGCTCTGCTTTTTCAGCGGTCGAGGTCCTGCCTGTGCGTAGGCTGCTCTTTGTGGTTTTCCTCCCGCAGCATCGCGCAAACGCCCTTCTGCACCACCGTTTTATTTGACGATGGTGCGGAAGGGCCATACCTTTATTACAGCTTCTTCAATCGCTATTGTTCCGTTCTGCCTTTTATCTATTCTTGAAAAATGCCACCACAACGGCGCCGGGACCGAGGTGTGTTCCGATCACGCTGCCCACCGTTGTGTAGCGAACCTCCCGCAAATGCCCCTCCCAAATGTGGCGGCTGTCCTCGATGTACTTCAATAAAAGCGCATCGGAAAGCCCACTGTAGCCAAGCAGCACCGGCTTGCTGAAATCAATGCCGCCCGCCTCGTCAATCTCCTGAAGGAGCAAATTATTCCCCATCTTAGAGCCGCGTGCTTTTCCAAGCAGATGTATTTCACCGTCGGTGACGGAGATCACGGGCTTGATGTTCAGTATCCCGCCGGCAAATGCGGCTGTCTTTGAAATGCGACCGCCCCGTTTGAGGTATTCAAGGGTACCCACCAAGGCAACAATGACAATATTTTTCTTCTCTTCCTCCAGAGCCTTCGCAATTTCCTCTGCGGAGGACCCCGCGTCCAAAAGCCGGAACGCAAGCTCTACAAGGATGCCGGTCCCCATTGCCGCGCTTGCGCCGTCTACGACATAGATGTTTTCATATTCCGCCGCCGCAATCACGGCACTTTGATATGTGCCGGAGAACTTGGACGCAAGGGTGATGACAACGGCGGCTTCTCCCGCCTGCCTTGCCGTTTCAAACGCGCCGATGAAGTCGTTCGGGGTTGCCTGACTGGTGGTGGGCAGCACATCGCTCTCGACCAGCTTCTCATAGAAGGTCTTGTGGTCGATGGTCACGCCGTCGATATATTCCTCCTGACCGAAATGAACGGTGAGGGGAACCGTATAGACCCGCTCTTTGATCTCGGGGACCAGATCCGCGGTGGAATCAACAATGATCCTTGTTTTCAATTGCATCACATCTCCTTTTCTTCGCTGTTTTGGACGATAGCCTCAAGGCTTCTGCTGATGGTGGATAGACAACGGTAAAATGCAATCCTTTCATTCTCCGTGAGAGCATGGCTGACCGTTTCAAGGATGTCGCCGATCTTCTCTGCAATTCTTTTGCCGGCATCCCGCCCCTTATCCGTCAGAAGCAAGGGGCTTTTGTACCGCTTGGCGCCGGTGTCGCGCAGGAGAAAACCGTTGGTCTCCAGATAGTCCACCGCACGGGAAATGGTCGCCTTGTCCTCCTCACAATGCTCGCATAGTTCCGCCGAGGTCACGCTTCCCAGCGAATAAACGTAGTACAGACAGGACACATGGGCGCTTCTGAGGTGATAGTCGGTCATCTCCTGATTTTTGATTTTCCGTATATCGCGGCTGATCCTGTTGATTAAAACTGTAAAGGTTTCAAATCTCTCCTGCATGACTATCCTCCACTTCCATAAATGTTGAAGTCTCAACAAAAGAACTTTAACACAGAGATGTTGAAATGTCAACATAGTCCCTGTATAGCTTCTATTTATTGATTAAGGTATCCCACGGCGCGAGGTGGCTTTGGCGTGGTTTTCGTGTTGCTCATCGAGAGGAAAAAAGCGGGACGCCGAGAATCCCGCAAAGCCCCGCCGGAATTGCTCTGGCGAGGCTTTGCTTTTGACCACCTAAAATGCCTTAGGAAGATGTGGAACAAAAAATGTTAGGAAAGGAATTAAAAACAAGAGGAAACCGCTAAAAGCGGCTAAGAAGTTCAGGAAAGTGTTGCGGCAGCTCTTTGCGTATACAACTGCAATTGTTCGACCTTGATTGTATTTTCCCCTCCGCTGCCGCTTCGGAATTTCTCCATTTCCGAGCTTCTGATACTCACAATAACCCTATCATTGACCTGCAATTCCTCAAAAGAAATCCTTGTAACCTTCTGCGTGGCAAAGTCGCAATAGACCATAGGAGTAGACGAACAGTCTATCAGACATTCTTCACCTAAAGTGTTTTCATCGGCATCGTCTTTTACCGTTATGGTTTGCTTTCCCGTATCAACTTCCGTGATCACTGCATTTACGGTCAGAAGAGTGTCATCCTTCAATGAGCTACACCCGGACAGGAAGATAAAGAGAGTCAATAAGCACAGAGCGATTCCGATTCCTCTTACATTTCTATCCAGCAATGTCTTATCCTCCTGTTTTTTGCTGCGGAACTTATCCAATCTATGAAAAAGACACTTCTTCCGCCCTTTGCGTCAGGCGGGACAACGCACAGACCGCGTACATATAGCCTGCAAGGATCAGCGGTGCCGGCAGCCCGTAGAGCAGCGGCGCCGGGATGATACGCCAAAACAGCTTGAGCACGCCGATCTCTGCGCCGTAGGTGAAGAAGTAGTTCGCCTCCGGGCAGAGCGTGAGGCGTAACAGAAGATTGATAAGATGAGCGCCTACGGCAAGCAGGCCAAAGGTCTTGAGGATCCGCGGGATATCCTTGGGGTCGGGGCGGTAAAAGCCCAGCGTCGCCAGACTCAGGCCGCAGACAACAAGGAGAGCGTGGGTCACATAGTAGCCAAAAATTCGCGGCAGGAACAGCGAAAAGCCGGAGAACAGAGGCTCCGGGAAGAGCAGCGCCATCAGTGCGCCGAGGGGCGCTACAAAGAAGGAAAAGCCCATGATAGAGCGGTTCCTCTTCCACACTCCCAGCGGGATCAGGAACAGATTGATGTTGCACAGGTGCAGCGGCAGCTCATTGAAAATGTTGAAGCCATTGGGATAGTAGGCACGGACATACGCTGCGTCCATGGACAGTGAGAGCTTGTAGCCGGCAAACAGCGCGAGATTAAAAAGGCACACGCCGATCAGAAACCGGGAGCGACGTGCCTCCGGTTTTCCGCGCAGCAGCAAGAATATGAGCAGCACCGCCGCTGCCGTAAGCAAAAGCAGAAGCAAATGCAGCCCGCGAAAGGGCGTAATAGAAAATTCGTTCATTTCACACGCCGGAACGTCTTTCCGGTCTTCTCCTCAAGAAATCGTTTGAATTCCTCCACCGTCCCGCCGGTAAGAGTACGCTTGTCCAGAGGCTGCACATAGCGTTTCTTCATCAGAAGGATGATGTAGTCCTGCGACTCAGCCAGTGCGTCAATCAGTTCATAGCGGAACGTGGAGGTGGTGGCTGCCGTAACGACGGTATAGGAATCCTCGCCGAATGCGACATGATATTCCTTTGTGCCCGCCAGCGTGTTTTTGCGGGCGATCATGCCGTTGAATCGGTCCTGAAACAGCAGAACGGACAGCAGCATCACCTCTACCAGCAGGGAAGTCAACGTTCTGACATCAAGCACAAAAGGCTCTCCATCGAATGGTATCAGCAACAATGCGTTGAATAAAAAGACGCTCCAGCCGAAGATGGCCCAAATAATGTTTCTCTTTCGCCGCAGCACCCTGCGCATCGCGCGGGCAGCTACGGCCATAGATCGATTTGTGATATTGCTGTGAATTTCAAATGTCATGCATATTCTCCGTTGTAAGTAATTCTGCAACCGCAGGGCAGGCGTTGCATCGCAAATACATCCAACCGGCACAAGTGCCGCCCAGTTATATTACCATACCAGAAGTAAACTCTGTGTTAATTACTCCTACTCATCGGGAGGTCACCCCTTCTTGCCATCGGGAGCGTTATCTCAAACACGGCGCCGGTTTCTCCGTTATACGCGCGGATCGTCCCTCTATGCAGATGAACGATCTCCTTCGTCAAGGCAAGGCCGATGCCGGTTTTTCCGCTCCGCCCCATGTAGAAGCGATCAAAGATGTGGGGGATATCTTCCTCGGCGATGCCGTCCCCGTCGTCCTGTATCCGGATGGTCACATGATGCTTGTCCGCGCGGCAGGTCAGGCGCAGCTCGCTGCGGGCATAGCGCACGCCGTTGGACAGGATATTGGTGACGGCTCTGCGCAGCCGGGTATCATCGCAGCTGACCGTAACGGGCTCATCGGGGAAGTCCGGCACGATTGCGATACCGCCGGCGGCTGTCGGCTCCACGGCGCGTATGCTGTCGTAGAGCAACTCCCGAACATCCATCTCGGAAAGGGCAAGCTGCTGCCGCCCCATGTCGATTTTGGAGATGTCCAGAAGCTCGTCCACCAGCTCCGTCATGCGGTCGCTCTCCTCAAGGATCACCTCCGCCGCGCTGCCTGTGTCCATCACGCCCGCCTGTATGCCCTCCGCATAGCCCTGTATCGCCATCAGCGGCGTTTTCAGCTCGTGGGAGGCATTCTGGAAGAAGGTCTGCTGCCGCTCCGCTTCCTTCTCAATATCCCGGCCAAACCGGAACCCCAGCAGGCACATGACGGAGGAGATCGCCAGCAGCACCGCAAAGAACGCCCAATTCAGCGTCACAATATAGCGGGTGATAGGCCCAATGTCTATGTACATGATATAGGCGTATGGTGTTTCCCAATCGTCCTGCTCCTCCTGCACGGACATGAAGATCAGGTGATGCCTGTCCGTTTTGAAGGTATAGCATTGGTTGAGCGATAGATCCCGCCCCTTGCAGTATTCCAGCAGTTTTTTCTCCAGGCGATATGCGTCCCTGTTCCAACCGCTTGATTGATTGGCATTATCCAGCTCTAAAAATACGATGCTTGGCGTAAGGAAGTGCTCCTCCGTATCGTTCCATTCATCGTCAAAAAAGGATTCATCGTCGGTATAGGGGATGGTGCGGTTCTGGTACTGTGCCTCGCTGATGAGCGCCTTTTTTGCCTCACGCACAAAGTGTGCAGGTATGATGAGGTTCACCGCCAGCATGAACAGGGCAAAGAGCAGCAGAGCCGAGCAAAGGATCAGGTACACGATCCGCAGCTTGATGTTTTTCACGTGCGCTCTGCCCCCTTCAGCTTATAACCAAAGCCCCAGATGGTGCTTACGCTGACGGTGCTGCCCGCTTGCAGCAGCTTTTTCCGGATACGGCGCAGCGTTTCGTCGGTCACGCGGGTCTCCACCTCCGAGTCAAAGCCCCACACCGCGCTGAGCAGCTCCTCGCGGGAATAGGCCTTTTCCGGCTGCTTCATCATATAGCTGAGCAGCCGCAGCTCGGTCTGGGTCAGCGCCACGATCGTACTTCCGCAAAAGACGGTGTTTTCCGTAGCGGAATAGCGGATATCCCCGTAATGCAGCTCATCCTCTGCCGCCGCCGTTTTCCCCCTGTCCATCTCCACACGGCGCAGCAGTGCTTTGACCTTCATCAGCAATATCGTTGGACGGAAGGGCTTGGTGAGATAATCGTCGCTGCCCTGGCTGATGCCCATGACGTAGTCCAGCTCGCTGTCCTTGGCCGTAAGCAGGATGATGGGAATATCGGAAACAGAGCGAAGCTCCCGGCACACGGTAAGTCCGTCCGTGCCGGGCATCATGATATCCAGGATCACCAGCTCCGCAGGCTCCTGACGAAACGCCTCCAGCAGCGCGTCACCGCTTTCAAAGGAGCGCACGGTATATCCGTCGCTTGCGAGGAAGCTATGGAGCAGCTCCCGTATGCTCTTTTCATCGTCCGCCAAATAGATGGAATGTCCCATGCGTCCTCCTTGAAAGCAGCGCCAAATGCTGCGCGTGGGCGCAGCATAGGCATGATGTTGATTTTATACTATCAGAAAACCGCCTTTCCGTCAAAGGGGGCAGATGCCGCTTTCGCAGCCGGTGTTGCCCCAGATGGAATTGTACAGCTCGCACAGCCGGCTGTCGATCTCCGTAAGACGGTTGTAGTCGGCGATCAGCGCGTCCTTTTCCGCGTCGGTCAGGAAGCCCAGGCTGCGGATGAAGGCTGCCTCATCGTAGTTGTCGAAGTCATAGTCGTCCGGAAGATCAAAGTACGCTTCATCTACCTTGTCCCACAGGTCGGCATGCTTTTCGCAGACGCGGTCATACTCCTGCTCCAGGGTGTCGATCTCGTCCAGCACCTTGGGGTCGGCCTTTTCCAGTGCCTTCTCGTAAAGCGGCATATTGTCGCAGTCGGGCAGTTGAGCGTACAGTGCCTCCATCTGGGCGTCCAGCTCGTTCAGCTCCTTGATGTCCGCCAGAAGCGTTTCCTTCTCCGCTTCGGTTAGGGCGTTGGTACTGCGGATAAATGCCGCTTCATCAAAGTTTGTGAAGTCGTAGTCGTCGGGCAGGGCGTTGCAGATTTCGTCCAGCTTTTCCCACAGCGCTGCGTTTCTCTGGAAGATGGCGTCGCTCTTTTCCTCAATTGCCTCTATCTGCTCCCAGATGGCGTCCTCGTTCTCAGTGGCAATTTTAGTAACAGGCTCCATTGGTGCGGATGTGGCGGCAAGGGCGGAGGTTGCTGTGCCGATGGCTGTTACCACCAACGCCAGTGCCAATACAAGGCTCCAAATCGTTTTCTTTTTCATGGTATGTTACGCTCCTTTTTTGAAGTATTTGTGGTTGTGTATCAACCTTGTCTGTAGCATACCAGAAGCTGCATTGAAATTCCCCCGCGAAAGTGCGGGAAAAGTGTCACAAAAGTGCAACGAGACCAGCCCGGAAAATGAACGAAAGCCCGCGCCACGCCTCAAGGGCAGAAACGGGCGGACGTTCTTATTCTGATTTCATTTCGCGCATCAAGATGGACCTCATTCATATATTTCCCGGTCCGTTTGGAAAGGCAAGCCATTTTGCGCTGTAAAAATCAAAGTAGAAGCGCTGCCCCACCTCGTTTTCCACAAAGCGTCTTTTAATATGATACCAGCCGCGAAGCTCATCTCGCAGGGCGGCGTCCATGGAGATTGGCTCTACCCATATGCAGTCGTACCCGGTAAGCTCATCCCTTCTCAACGGCATGGATACTGCCGCGCCGGGTGTTGCAAAGGCCGGAGGCAGAACATACACTTCGGCTGCATCTGCCAGCGACAGACGCATCCCGCTTGCGAAAAGAAGCTCTCCTTCTATCGCATTCACCATTGCCCAGCCATATCGGCTTGAGAAGACGGGTGTATCATGAAAAGCCGGCAGAGCTTCCGGCGGAATCGGCTGAAGCATATCTGCCCGATGATATCGAGCTTCCGGAAGGCCCAGAAGAAAGTCCACGCTCACGCCGTAAAGCTCGGACATCTGAATCAGGGATTCCACAGAAGGATTCTTCCTCTCGCCCTCCCACGCGCTCAATGTCGGCTGCGAAACGCCAAGCATTTTGGCCGCCGCCGTTAGCGTAATCCTTTTCTGTTTTCTTGCCAATCTATATCGCCGAGCCGTAAAAATACCCCCTTCGGCATACTGTGAAGCTTCGCAGCGCGCATTGTCGGTTATTCTTTGTCCTTATTGACATTGACGGCAACTCTGTTGAATTCCAAATGATCTTCTACCGGAACGATTAACACCTTTTGACCGTCGATGACCTTCGCTTCCACAAGATGGCTGTATTCAGGGTCGATGGAGAGTGATACCTTCTCCGTTTTCAGCTCCACTTTCTTTGCATCAATCAGGTTGGCCGGATTGAGAACAGCGCCTGCGCCGAACCGTTCCCCACAGGCAGCTTGAAAAGCTTCCGCCTGTTCCTCCGAAGCACCGCAATCCAAAATAATCTTGCTCACTTCACAGGGGCTGACAGTCAGCGGCTCCGGATCCTTCGTCTCCCGATGCTCTTCAATCATTGCGGCAAGCTGGCCGTGGATTGCCTGCATGATCTCAAGGTTGCAGGCGCTGCCCAACGACTCGGAAAGAGCGGCCTCAAAGGCCTCGCGCTGTTCTGCGGCCGACATGGGCAAATCGGTATGGAATACTGCATCGATAAACTCCTGATGCAGTTCTCCCTCTTTGCGGGAATAAAACAGTGCATTGTAGATGTTGGCGCTGCGGTTATCAAAGGCCGGGAACAGGAAGCCCAGCTCCGGCGCAGCGACAGTTTGACTGGCGGCACAATGAAACTCGTTATCTCCGGAGAAATAGCCTAATTCCGTTTTTCCTGTTTTAACCGGGCAGACCGCACACAGAATGTAGGAAAAGACCTCATCCGAGCCCTCGGCTCGCAGGGCGTCGTGATTTCGATGGGGTACATCGTAGCTGTCACTTGCCAGCAGCAACAGATAATTGCTCTCGCCCATGTCCAACGATTGAATGACTTTCTGATAAAATGCCTGCCGCACCCGAGCATCCTTCGCATCGGATGTGCGCAGCTCCATCAACATTTTGTGTTCTTCCCCCGCCATGACCTGCTGGGTGGAAAACACAATATCTATCAGGTTTTTCCCGAGTGCTCCTGACAGTGCCTTTTTCAGCAGGCTGAGGTATTTTTCAGCTTCCTCCTGCGTCATCATGCCAAGCGACTCGTCCAAATCGGTTATAATCTCCTTATTGCTATTGACAAAGCAGCCGTAAATACGGCTGATGGCATTTTTATCCGGCTTCCAGCGACGCCGCAGCTCGTTGAGTTCTTTTTGGTTCATTGGTTTTATCAGACCTTTCGTTATGATATTTGGTTGGTAGCATTGTGGCAGTTCAGATACATGTTCGGCTTTTCACCGTACTTGACATTCCGCACCAGCGCAATGTCTGTATCTGAGGGTCATTTCTTTTACGACAGGCGGCCAACCTCTTCACAAGAGAATTCCAAATGATGCTCTTCACAGTATCTGCGGATCACGAGAAGCATCATTTTTGTCGGAAGTGACCTTCCGTTTTCCCATCGGTTTACGGAGGTATAGCTGACACCCAATTCCTTGGCAAGCTGAGTCTGGGACATCCTCCGTTCACTGCGCAGTTTCAGAATCGCATCTGCAAAGGTCATTTGCTCCACCTCTCTTATGTAGCAAAGTATAGCATATTATGCCTTCACTAAGCAAGCCCGGAATTGTACATCCCATTCAACAAACAACGGGAGTGTTAGTTCAAAAAATTAGAGTTAACTGCTTATCTTATCCATATTGCAAGACTGCCGCTCGGCAGTTTTCGCTGTCGGGCGGCAGAGTACAATAAATTATTTCGATTTAGACCCAGAGGAAAAAAGCCTGTCCGCAAATACTCACAGGGAATGAAGCAGAAACTTGGGATTATTCAAGCCATTATGGAAAACCAAAATCTATTGGTCTTAGATGAACCCTTTAATGCTTTGGATGAAAAATCGGTAAAGCTATTTCGAGAACTTTTGATTGAATACAAGAAACAGGAGAAGTTGATTATCCTTGCTTCCTGCGTTATAGTTTCCGTTATAGAGATTGCATTCGATGTGGTAGGGACTCCATTTCACAAACTCTTCCTCAAAGTTAGCAGTCCATGCCTTTAATTTTTCATAGGAAGCCGGAATCTCTATCTGCTCTGTAAGAACAATCATTGTCAGTTTCTCCTATTCTGTCAAAGCGGCATCGGTGTCCGGGCGATCAGAATGACCGCCAGAATCGCGCCCACAAATGCAGCAGCCCCTATGACTGCCAACACCTTTTTGCCGAGTTTCTTCTTCGCTGCCTTGCCAATCAGCGCGGCGCAAGCCATGCAGACAGCCGCAGCAACAAGCGCAATGCCCAGCGTTTCCCATAGCCAAGAAAGTTCATGTAGGATTTTCATGCGATCATCATCTCCTGTTCGTTAAACTGGAATTTTTCTTTTTTATTCGTCCAAAGCGTCACAAAGCTTGTCCATAATTTCAGAAAGAGCAGTTGGAATTCCTTCTTCCCAGTTTGGACTTTCTATCAACTGAATTTTACTTTTCACCTATTGCCTTGAAACAGACCACTGCACCGCAAATAAAAAATATAATGCAAATAATGAGTGGGATTATTAAGTCTAATCCCAACAAACTGCCTAAAATACCAGTAATTCCATTATAATCCCACTGGCAAGGTGCCGCAGAGCATAAAATAATTATTGAACCAAGAAAACCCATTAGCTGCCACACAATTCCTAAAATCATTTTTTTCATACAATCACATTCCTTTATCAAATTCTAATTTGCCTATTGATTAACCATTTTAATTTTAGCATAACTTTTTGAATTTTCCTACCTCACGCAAGACCTTGGCCGCTCGTGTTTTGAGGGGTTTGTTAGCCAGATAAACTGGAATTCTACTTATCCTTTCTAACCTATATCAAATATCCTGCAAAAGCCAAACAGGCGTGAATCAAAATTGGCCAGCCTATTGAGTTGCTCTTTTCGTATATCGCGGAGAACACCAGTGCTCCAACAATGCCACCACCGAGCTCACTAAGAATACCGGTAATTGGTCCACCCAGAACCATAAAATGTGAATATCCATGTGCAAATCCAAACACTAATCCGCCCAAGATGACGGATACTTTGAAATTAAATGCTTTTCGCAACTCTCGATGCAAATAACCTCGAAAAACAAATTCTTCTCCGCATCCAACAATAATTAAGTAAAACCAAAAGGCGTATACCCTCTCAGGCAGAATAATTGTTACCAATATGGCACAAACGCCAATAAGCCCCCAAGGTATCCATTTGGAAGGTGTCTCTGTTTTCCTGAAATCTGCACTGCGAAAATATGTTGCCGCAAAAGGAATTACAGCAGCAGCCTGAATAGCATCATACAATATGCGTCTTTTTATATTTGAATTTGTGAGATCTTG
>ERZ791802.1918-NODE-1918-length-13878-cov-2.814512_pt1 | contig 13878 bp, 10 predicted proteins | sample MGYA00510308_ERZ791802 | MGnify/ENA primary metagenome ERZ791802 (study PRJEB30046, sample SAMN00792028) | human gut metagenome | study: EMG produced TPA metagenomics assembly of the A metagenome-wide association study of gut microbiota in type 2...
AGTTGAGAATTGAGAAAAAGACACTCCCTCCCCTCTTTCAGAGGTACTCCCTCTATAAACAGAGGGAGAGCTTTTATTATTTGTTGTGAAAAGTTACCTTCACTCTAACCTATTACTATATAGTGATTTATCTCTAAAAGTGATAAGGTGAAGGCAGTACGAATACAATTTGAAAACATGCACAAAGACGTATCCATGTGCTTATTTGACGTCTTTTCCGTTAAGCATTACTTTTTCCAATCTGTCACATCCCAGAAATGCACTATCTCCAACTTCAGTTACACTTTCCGGCAATACCAGTTCACCGCTTAAATGCGTACAACCGCTGAATGCACGTTGCCCGATAGTTTTCAACGTTTTTGGAAAATCAATGTACATCAAGTACCTTTTCTGTGCAAATGTAAATTCGGGAATGATTCCGTTATTGCTTTCAGACAAATCTATGCCTACAAGATCAGGCATATTATCGCGTATGTTTTTGAAATCGGCAAGATCCATACTGCCGGATACTTTTAGGAAGTTTATCTGGTCGGGGCGATAGCCACTTTTGCGGATCTCATTATCCAGTGTACCCGGTTCATTCACAGTGACAGTTACCGAAACAGGATCACCTTCCAATATATTAAAATGTTCCCATTGAGGCTTACGCCAATACTCGTCACGACTTCCCAGTGGCACGAATACAGTTGTAAGAGAATCATTTAATGCTTGCGGAAGCAAATTAACCGACTTCTTTTTCTTTATCTGGCAAATTCTCAGATTATCACATCCCATGAATGCACAGTCTTCAATATTCTTTAAATTAGGAGATAATATAACCTGTTTTAATGTTTTCTTGTCTTTGAATGCATAAGCGGGAATACAGTTCATCGGATATACATAGGTCTTTTCCGGATATGTACCTTTTTTGCCTACATACAGTTTAATTTCGGCATTGGTCAGATCCAAATATTCAAGTTTGTTGAATTCGTCCCTCAATACTTTGAAATCAATGGCATTTAATTTACCTGTCAGTGTAAGATGCGTAACCTGTTGTGCTTCTTCCTCCGTTAGTTGCGCTCTTAGTTCACCTACTTCCGGTACGCGAATACTCATTTGTGCAGATAGATGGCAAATATTAAATCCTACTAGCAAGATTATCCATAAGAGTCTATTTTTCATGATCATAATGTTTGTTCGGAACAAAGATATATATTTTTGATAGTATACGTCTTTTCTCCAAAGATAAAATAGATGATATTCGTTAAATATTCTATTTCCGCGTTCTGAACTCTATTCCGATATTTAGGTTGAATACATCATCGGCATATGAAGACTTCGTCTTTTCTCCTTTTTTGATAAAGGAGTAGGGGATATGTGAAGCATGAGGTTCTATAAAGACTGCCAGATTCTTTTTTATGTAGTATTTTAATTGTATTCCTCCTGTCATGGCAGTATATGACTTTTGAATCGGATCGCTTCCATTTTGTTTATTCATTTTTCCGAATTCCACCCCAAACATAGGGATTACCTCCCAGCGAACAAACTTGTCCTTCGTGAAAAAGGCAATAGGATTGAGCATCGCTTCAATTCGTGCGCCTCCATATCTGCACCATTCATTCTGTGCTATATCTTCGTTGTAACGCCAGTCATTTTGCGATATAAATCCGCTTATACGGATACCGAATGGGTTAATAAGCCATTTCCCAAGTGATAAGTAACCGTTTGGACCTATGGATTTGAGTATTCCTATTTGTCGAACCAATGCGGAATTCTGAAATTGCACTCCTCCTCCGATACTGATGAATGAATTGGCGAGGAATCTTTCATACTCCGTATATATCTGCGTCTTATCCCGTTTATAATAACTTCCTAACCGATAGTTAATTCCTATAATTCCGCCATAACCAACATCGTATTTGTGCCAATTCCTTTGTGAAGAATGGTCTGCACCATCTGTAAGGATAGCTATTTGAGGTTCGATAAAGATATTTATGCGTGAGTTGGTATTTATTTTCAATTGTAATCCCAGATGAAGATCGAATGAACCTTTTACTTCACCGCCCAATGTGGATATGCGCCCTCCCAAGCCTTCTACTGTGGAGATTTCCATAAAACGATGAGGATCGTATCCATTCAGGAAGGCACTTATATTGAATATATGGTCGACAGCGATGCCATATCCGTTCAGTCTCATGTTATCACTTTCACAGCTAAATGATTTCCAATAACCGGATAATCTCATGCCGTTTATTGCATTAAATTCTTTTGTTGCAGAGACTCCGGCTTGTTCTCCCAAAGACAATTTTGTTCCTGCCCTGGGTACTATCTTGTCGATGCCTCCCCAAATGCCGATATACAGATTATCGGAGAAATTATTGTTCTTAAACTCCTGTCCTTTGGGTATGTACCGTTTCTGCAAAGAATAATTCAATGCATTAAATCCTTTTTGTGTTTTTGTGATTGTATCTTGCTGTGCATATATACTTGTGACAGGTATTATGCAGCACAGGATGACTATATATAATTTAAAGTGTACAGGCATTTTTTTATAAGTTATACTGTTGTATGAGTATGTCTATCATATCTATATCCGTAGGATACATATCCATCGTGTATTCATATAAATCCTTACCGATGTCTCCATCCATCTCGGCTATGTGTTGATAAGATTCGTCCAGTTGGAAACATTTGACAAGACAATTCTTGGCACTTTCAAATCCGGCTTCTCCGGTACGGTTATGAATGATAGCTTTTAGGTACCATGTCTTAGGATCGTCTGCCGGAAGATTCTTGGAAGCACGTAAAGCCATTGCATCATATCCTTTGGAATCCATTGCCAGATTCATGATAACTTCATTAAGCGGTGAAGTTGATTTCACAAGGTCGAATACTTTATGTGCCTGTTCTCTTTCTTCAGGAGTACGTCCTCCTTTATAATAGCCCCCCAAACACATGGCAAATGCTTTAAGTTTGGCATTCTTTTCCGTATCAGGTAGAATTTGCGCCATGATACTTGCCTGCTCAAAGTTATTTGCTTTCAAGTACATGGCAAGTTGGTTGGCTACGACTTCTTCCGGATTGATTATTTCTTTCGTCACTCCGTCTATGCGCGTGCGTTCTATATTTGCTCCCTTGGTCTTTCTGTCGATAAAAGGTTCCAGTATGGATACGTCTACCGTGTCTCGTTTCAAGTAAGATACAGCCAGATTGTTAGCAGGAAGTATCCACGGTTGTCCCTCTATTTCTTTAGAATCCTCGTAAGCCCTTCTATATAGGTCTTCTAATTCTTTGGCGTCTTTTACTAACCGGAATAAATGCCAGTATTCGTATAAAGCGAATTTCTTCTTTCCGGTACGGTAATCTTTGTCGTTTTCATACCGGGAGAGGATTTCTTCAGGGGTAAGTTCTCTGAATATCTCATGTTTATACTCAAAGCGCATATAGCGTAGTTTTGGTAAATGCTCTCTGATAGTTGTTTGATAGGAAGGTAATTTCTTTATTTGGGCAAATTGTATATCTTTGTTTTTAGGAGACCCTTCTATAATTTTTCTAATCTCTTTTGCTTCTTCAAAAAGAGAATCCTTTTCCAATATATCTGCCACATCCGTCCAATCGGCTACTTGAGCATCCGGAGCAGGCATAAATACACGGGACAGTGCTTTAGAAGGCAATAGGTTTGTGATTTGTTGTTTGGCGAATGCAGCGCGGCGTTGTGCTAAGGTGTAATTGGAACTATAAACCCCTTCCGGTGATGAAACTCCCGTGACATGTATTTCTTTCAGTTTACAGTCTTCACATTGGATGATTCCCATCAGGTCTTCTTTCAGCTTATTGAGTTGCATTGCATTCCCTTCGTCGTCCGGATCTATCTCAGCTTTACCCACAAGGAAAGTTAATGATACATTGGTGGCGCCGTTTCTTAACTCTCGCTTTGGTTTTCGGATATACTTGTTCGGATCCAAATTGTATTGTTCCAGAGAGTATTCAAGGAACTTTAGCGGGCGTTTTGCTTCGCAGCTGATTATCTTGGCTGTTTTGGAATAATAAATTACATTGAAATCTTCCAGTTGGATAACCGCATTACCAAAATAGTTTTTGGTCGGGTCGGGCACGGATATGGTATCTTCCCAAGATACATTCATCCTGTTTTCGGTTAGCGGAGAAGAACTGGCAAACTGTGCTAAAGGGTCATGGCGCAGATCATATCCCATTCGCCTTTCTTGAGTTAACTTATATTGTTCTCCGTCATAAATAATAGGATGTGAGTAGCAAATCGTATCCAGATTATCACACTGCACTACGTAGGGTTGTATGATAAGGCGTCCGTTTGTTTTTCCGAATTGGGCAGGTATGGGGAAAGTATTGTGCATCATCAGTTTGTTCCCTATCATGGTCGGTGCTGTTTCTATCGGGTTTATATCTTTGGAAATCCCTAGAATCTCAATGGGGGCTATCATGATGCCGGCATCAATCGATACATTAATTTCCATACGATAGTTTACGGCTTCGAGTACACAGGGAGCAACGCCGACTTTGAATATAAGTGCTCCGGTTTCCGCTACTCGTATTTCATAGTTTCCTCCGGCATCCGTTGTCGCTTCTCCGTCTGCTCTACCAATTTCTACTGTTTGATTGTCGATTGCGTCTTTTGCTTCTTGTGCACCGGCTATAGTATTAAAAGCATATACCCATACAGCTTCATCTTTAAATGGCTTTTTGGTCTCTTTGTCAATAACGCGTCCGGATACCAACTTTATCTGTTGTGCATATGTTGATATGCATAGCGCTTGAATTAGCAAAAGGAACAAGAAACAATAAAACGATTGTAATGCTGCTTTCATGTTTATTTAATAATATAAGAGAAAGATACACCTAGTTTGATGGGTAATAACTTATACCCGTGAGCATTGGCTCTACCTAAACCGTTGGTGGTATAATCCTTGAAATTATCACTGATATAGTATTGCTTCTGCTGAAAATAGATAGCACCGAATCCTCCGTAAAACTCCACATTGCAGTGTTTACCCAAAAGAATCGAATATCCCATTGTTATACCTATCCCTGCGGCATCGCCTTTGTAGATGTTCTTCTTCCAGGTAATATCATAATTGACCCCCAATGCTGCAATGCCGAGATATTCCCGAACCATAGGGCGACCGTTAAACCAAAAGCGGTATTCCGGTTGTATGCCTATCATTTTAATATCTGTGCCGTAAGGTTTATAATTTCCGAAAACTGAAATATCCATACTTGATCGGTCGCCGACAACGAATTCACAACCGGCATTGGGTGTACCTGCTGCAATCATTAAAGCATTGGTCTTCACTGCCACTCTCTGTGACGAAGCATTTTGCACTCCGACAAATAGAATGACGGATGATAGTAGTATGTATTTCAGTTTTCGAAACATATCAATTAATTAATATCAATTTCTTTATCGTTTTCCCCGTCCACCCATGTCTCTACTGTTGCAGTCATGTTGACTGTACGGGTATAATTAATCGTGATTTTGGTTGTTTTACCTTTCACCAACTTAATCGCTTCTGCTCCTGTACTTTTATCATATAATGTATATTCAGTCGGAGTACCGTTTTCATTAGTCAATGCTAATTCTATTTTTTGAATAGCATCAACTGCCGGGATAAACATAAACTTGGAAGCAAGGGTAGAGGTGACCGTTATATTTGTATTTGGACTATCCTCGAATACATTTGTTGCAGTAGTTTCGAGACTCTTATCTGTAGTGATGTCTCCGGTTGAGATATCCATGCTACCTTTTTGTCCCTCTACAGTTGTAACTGTTATCTTATTCAAAATAGGAGCAGTTGTAAAATCATCAACCATTGTTTTTATATAAAAGTCCAGTCTGCCTAAAGCATGGTTAAATGTAAGAGGTACATCGACGGACTTTTCGGCAACACCGGCAGCAACAGGTTCTTTTCCTGTATACATATAATCAGGCGTAGCTTCAACAGTAGACTGAATTTCAACCGGGATGATCGGTGCACTGCCTGCCGTATATGAAACATTGGCGGTATAAGGATAATATGCATAGAACACCAGAGCTGCTCCTGATTCATCCGGAAATTTCGGTGTTGCGTTCTGTTTCAGTAATTGTGAGCCGTTAGCAAATGCTTTGGCTTCATACTGTGCATTGTCCAGATACTCTTGCATGACAATGTTTTCTTTTGTCCAATCCAATAAATTCATTTCATCGGCAGTAGATTTTATGCCGTAAATACCTATCTGTTCTCCCGCTGAAAAGTATGTATTCTCAATGATAGAACGACTTTTGGCTTTGTCTATTTCCAATGACATATTGGCATTGACGCCGGAGGTGAAAGTAATTTCCACCCCCTTGTTTGAGTCAATGTTTTTTATATCCGCTTCTTCGCTACATGAAGCGAGAAGAAGCATCGGTAATATTCCTAATATATACTTATTCATATTTCAATGAATCCTTAGTTGATTTCTATTCCAAGATCTTCTCCGGTGTTCCAATGAGTCAATGTGGCAGAAATATTAATGTTACGCATTCCGTTTACTGTAAGTGTCACTTCATGAGAATCTCCCTTTACAAAAGCACTCTTATCACTTTTCTCGATACTGAACTGTGAAGTGTATTCTTCGTTTGCTAATGCCGGGTGATTGGTCTTACCGGTTTCGTTCAAACCAATTGTAATCGATACTTTGTATAATGTAGTAGTATTGGAAGGAACCATAATGCTTTCACCCATTGAAACACCTGTATCAGTACCCGGTGTAGTTGCTGTAGCATCAGTCCCGTCTGCATTTTTTAGTATAATATCATCAGAACCGTCACAGTATAACTCGCCTCCGGTAGCGTTGTTTTGGGCTATCGTAAGCGTTGCATTTGTCGGTATTTCATTAAAAATGATCTTTCTTACTTCCAGTTCTGTAGGAGGAATATTGTTTTCCGGATCATTTCCGGCTATGATTTTGAATGTAAAACGCGTGAGTAGGTGGTTAAAATTGATATTCGGTTCTTCTCCACCTTTTCTCAGATAGCGTGCGTTATAACCTTTATACACAACGTCTCCAACTGTTTTATCTTCGGCTACTGCAATTCCCCACAAAATGTCTTGTGTTCCGTCAAGCGTATATGTACAAGTTGCTGTCGTGGTGGTATAGCTGACAGTAGCATAAGGATAATAGGAATAAAAAGAATAATTCTTATATAACCCCGTGATATATCCGGCAGGATATGCATAAGGCTTATCGAGAGTAATACTGTATCCGTTTGGCAGAATAGCTGCAATAGTAGATTGGGCGTTGTCTATCAGGCGGATATCTTTGTCGGCAGCAACACTTGTATCATCCCAGTTAAAACTATTCGCTAAACCCAGAACTCCGAAATTATGTCCGGCGGTAGTCCAATTGTCTTGATCTACAACTGCTTTAGTAGTCGTATTGATAGTTGGAGCTGTAGCATTGAGAGATACTTCCATTAATTCGTCCCCATTCTCATCGATGATAGTATTATTATCATCTTTGGAACATGCCGGCAGCAGCAATACTGCTGCCAACATATAAGGTAATATATTTCTTTTCATGGATTTTCTTGTTTATTAGAATTCATTATCCGGATCAATAGGAATGCTACCGCCATCTTTCCAAGCAGTGAGTTCAGCGGTAATATCAATCTTTTGTAATCCCCAAACGGTTAAGTTAATGTTATATGCATATCCGGCAAGGAATAGTCCTTTGGACTCTCCTTCTGTAGGGGGATTGATCTTTTGAGTAGGATAACTATAAGTGCTTTGTGTAAATGGAATTTTATTACCGTCTATATCATAGTATTGTACTACATCAAATTCAACTTCATAATAATCTGTCCCTGCGGGAGATACTAATAAACCGGCTCCCACTACTGTTGCCTTTTGTGTAGCTCCTTCTGCATCATCCCATACCGGATAATATTTACCGAATTTGCTTACATCTGCCGGTTTAGTTTCAGGAACATTTTGAATGTTATTATATACCTCAGCACTTGTTGTATACCAAGTAATTCCATTGTTTAGCATCACAAGATTTGCAGTGGAAGAGGCGGGTTGCGCTTCTTCTTGCAATATTAATTTCTCAGTGGTTTCTTCCCATTGAATATAATCTGTAACAGAAGGGTTGTAAACAACCAATAGCTTACCTGTGTTTTTAGATTTCACTCTGATTTCTTTAATAAACACATTTTCTCCTCCTTCGTTTCCTGCATAGACATTGAAGTTCAGTTGTGTAAGCAAGTGGTTGAAAGTCATGTTTGGTTGCACACCTTTACGGGCTGTGTAAGCGCTATATGCTTTTCCTGGATCTGCAGGGTCTGTCAATAATGCTTTTTGAGCATCCGTTAATACAGCTTTGGCTACCATCAAGTCCTGTGAACCGTCAATGATAAACGGTACTGCAATAGCACTGTCTTTGCTTGCTACTTCGATAATCTCCGGATCTCCCGTACTTGCATCATCAATGTGATATCCAAAGAAATCATAAGCCTTTGTTCTGGGGAAATATCTGGTTATATTATCTTTCCAGTCAAGTTTGCTTTGATTCATTGGTTCTACTGTTGCTGTCGGTGCGATTGCCGGTTCATTGTTGATTAGCAATAAATCTCCATTTACCGTTGTACTTACTCCGTCATTGGTGAGTTGGTATGAATAGGTGTCATACGTAGTTGTTCCGGTAGGGAAATGTTTTTCAATGGCATAGATATTTACCGTTTCACCATTCCAAACATTAGTTTCTGTCGTTTGTCCGCCTACCATACCAATACCTTTGGTGGTAGCTCTCGCATTTTGAGATGTTACTGACAGTTGAATTGCTGCTTCCTGATCGTTATCCGAACCACCGGCAACGTCTGAATCCTTAGAACAAGATGCCATCACACAGATTGCCATCATTGCAAAAAACAAATTTTTCTTCATACTAAAATTGTTTTAAGAGTTAATATTAAAGTGATTATTAAAATTCAAATTCATTATCCGGATCAACGTCTGTATTTCCACCGTCTTTCCATTGTTCTATTTCAATTGAAATTTGTATCTCTATATCTCCATATACGGCAATACGTACATTATAAATATATCCGGGTTTAAATCCTCCGTTGTTCTTAATATTTTGCGGAGTTGTGAAATACCTTACGATTCCATTATCTTCCGTTTGTTTGAAACGGACTAAAAGATCATAAGAATCGTCTGGTGGAAGTAACAAGTCGCTTCCTATATCAGTAGCCTTACGGTCATATACATCTTTGGATTTATCACCTTCTTGCCAGATTGCTTTATAAAAGTCTTGTCGGAGATCGCTTCCGTCACTCTCCGTTAAATAGAGATATCTCATATTTGTCCAGTCGGACAGGCCTATCTCATCCGTATTCTTAGATACAACTACGAATTTTCCTATCGTATTGGCTTTTACAGATATGGTATCAAGGACTACTTTACCGGCTTTAATGGAATCGCCTGCATAAATTTGGAACTTTAATCGTGCCATGTGGTGCTTGAATTGGAAATAAGGGTGCACTCCTCGATGGGCGGTATAAGCACTGAAATGATAATTAAGCATATTATTCCGTTCGTTAACAGACATCCCGTTAATAATTCCCAATTGTGTCTCGGATAAAGTAGCTACGGATGACATCAAATCCTGTCTGCCGTCTATCTGTACCGGAAAGGATATTTGGTCGGAAGTACGCGAAATATCTTTGTCGGTTATTATATTATTTGTGAATAAATCATCTACATAGAATGCATAAAATGTATATGGACAGCTTTGATGGGTGGTATTATAATTAATTTCCGTATCATTCTGCCATAGCAGGTATGCATAGTCGTCCCGATTAAATACGGCAGGCATACCACCTTTCATATTATTGTCTCCCAAATGAGTACCATCAACCAAACAATTATCAGGCACTTCTTTATTATCTGCGTATTTCCCGGAGAAATCTACGTTATCATCACTGCTAAAGGCATAAATATAAAATGTAGATTTATCTCTCAATAAAGTATCTGCATGCATACCGGGTAATGGATTGAAAGCTCCATTGCCACGGCTAAGAACTGTATAGCTGGGATCTCCGATTGCCAATAATACAGGCACGGGTTCATCTAGTATCTCTATGTCCGGAGTGTCCGGACCATCTCCCTGAAATGAACGGTCGGCACAGCTTGTTAACATTGCCAGGAGTAGAATTATACCGGATAATATTATTTTTTTCATTTATATTTTATTATATATCTACGTTAATATCTCCATTTTCTTCATTTGTGAACCATCCGCTCACTCCGTCTTCTTCTTCTTTCTCTATTTCTCCGGCTTTAATCTTTAATTGCCGGTCAATAATGAGGGTGGCTGTTTCTTTTGCTTTTACATTGCCTTCCCCGCTCTCTGATGATTTAAGTAAACCGGCTTCTGTTATCAGTTTGGATATATTGACTCCGGCGCGAAAGATCTTTTTTTTACTCTCGGACTTGGCTAAAACGGCTATTTGTAAAACTCCCGGGCCGGATACTGCTTTCTCGTCTTGTCCGGCTACTAATCCGAATACACTAATCGTCCCTTCGAACGTACTAACGTTATCTTGTCTTTTTGCTAAATCGGGAGAATAAATCATTTTACCTAAGTTTGCTTCGTTAACAATACCATTATAAGGATTCATATCCATTGGGATCCCGGCTATTTCTGCCATTATTTCTTCTAGTTGTACTGAATTGTCGGTTTCTATTTCTAGACGAATTGTGATATTCTGAGTTAATATTTTAGGAAAGAAACTAATTTCTGCAGAATTTCCGGTGTATATTGATATGTAATTCTGTACATCGGCAAAGAATGCTCCGGTATTTGCCATATAACTGTATCCGGGACTAAAATCTATCCAGTCCATTCCTGCCAGTTGTGGAACTTCCTCACGTTTCAGACTTTTCATACGAAGGGCTAGGTCTTCTAAACTGATGTTACTAAAGTCTGTTTTGAATTCATTCAGGTTTACGATATCAACCATACTGTCCTTGTTGCAAGCTACCATGAAATATTCTCCACTTTTCATTCCTACCGGACTACTGTTGACGGAAGGTAAACTGAAATAATCATGGTATGTATTGAGCGGGCGACTAACGATGACATACATTGAATCCGGTTTTGTTTTGTCAAGTGTTCCCCAGTTAAACTTAAAAGAAACTTGTGCCAAATGCGGATGTACGGATACGTCGCAGAGCTGCACATCTGTACATGCACTCCACAATAAAGAAGCTATACCTATTATTATATATATGTATAATTTCCTCATATCGTTTTTATTTAGGTTCTTTTTGCATTTTGTACTTGTTCTTTATAGATGCAAAACGGTATACAAAAGATACATTTAAATTGCTTATGACAGGGAATGGAACCAGATGCCCGCCTTTACTCTTTTCCGGGATTCGGGGATAACAATTACTTTCTCTGTCATATTCAAATACATCATATTTTGTATATAATAATCCCACACTTCCACCTATCTCCAGATCTACGGCATGATTGCGATAACCATATAAAGGTATACTGAATCCTGCGGAGATGCCGGCTCCTATAGCTTTACCTTGTTTGCCTTGTTTACCGAATTTTAATGTATAACTGGAGGCATCTACATATGCTCCGATATAATAAGCGCGCCAGTAGCGGGGATGAAATCTTCTTTTAGTGAATACATCTTCTTTAAGGCGTTTGAAAAAACCGATCTTTACAGTATCCGGACGTCTATCATTGCGGATAGTAGTACGGTAGTATGAACGAAATTCCATGCGGGTAGTAAAGAGATTGTATACAGTGGAAGGTTTATAATTCTGTGAAGTATTCCAATTCCATTTAGCTCCGAGGCTTAGTGTGTGACGATTATATGGCGAATTTCCCAAATCAAACTCTGCCGTCAGATTTGGGAGTATGCATAGCCAGTCAACCGCATTGGTTTTAAAAGCCCATCTGTCTTTAAATGGTACAATTGAGTCTTCGTTTATTTCTTTTATTTTCCTGTAATGTGAAACCGGTGCTTCTTGTCCATAGGATTCTGTCGGGAAACATGATGAAAGGAATATTAAAAAGAGTGATATATATACAAAAAAAATGGAGCTGTTTTGGGAGCTTCTTCTTACAATATATAAGAATATTCCTATTCTTTGAATATTGCATAATTTATACATTTGCCTGCATCTAACGTGGCACATTACTGGATACGACGTTTCTGTTTTTTATTATAGAATGCGGCAAATGTATATCTTATATTTTAAAAATAAAAATAAAAAGAAGCAAAACTTATATATTCGTTATTTTATTCTTTTTATTTGGTTGCAATTTGTAACTAATTGGGCGGTTTTTCTATTTATTGTTCTATTCCTTTCATTGTTAGCTGTACTCGTTTTCGTTCCATATCCACGCCAATGACTTGTACCATTACGTGTTGGTGTATTGAGACTATTTCAGTCGGGTCGGAAATGAATTTATCTGCCAATTGTGATACATGTACTAATCCGTTTTCTTTAATGCCTACGTCAACAAAGCATCCGAAGTTAGTAATATTGGTTACAATGCCGGGTAGGGTCATTCCTTCATGCAAATCTTCGATTGTTCTGATATTTTTATCAAACTCGAATACTTTGATTTTTTGTCGCGGATCACGCCCCGGTTTATCCAGTTCTTGCATAATATCGTTGAGTGTGGGCATACCGACAGTAGGGGATAGGTATTTTTCCAGATTGATTTTAGAACGTAATTCTCTATTGGCAATAAGATCTTCTACCGTACAGTTCATATCTTTAGCCATTTCTTCTACTATATAATAACTTTCCGGATGTACGGCTGTGTTATCCAATGGATTTTTAGCTTGGGGAATACGGAGAAATCCTGCGCATTGTTCGAATGCTTTGGCTCCCATCCGAGGGACTTTCATTAGTTGCTTACGGGATGTGAATGCCCCGTTTTCGGTACGATAATCTACGATGTTTTGTGCCAGTTGTGGTCCTAAACCGGAGATATAGGTGAGCAGATGGCGGCTTGCGGTATTCAGGTTCACACCTACCAGATTGACGCAATTCTCTACGGTTTGGTCAAGAGATTTTTTTAGCTTGGTCTGGTCTACATCATGCTGGTATTGTCCCACACCGATGGATTTGGGTTCTATTTTAACCAATTCCGCTAACGGGTCCATCAATCGTCTGCCGATAGATACAGCTCCGCGTACGGTAACATCGTAATCGGGAAACTCTTCTCTTGCGGTTTTGGATGCCGAATAGATGGACGCCCCGTTTTCACTTACAACGAACACCTGTACTTCCCGGTCGAATCGTAAGGAAGTAATAAATGACTCTGTTTCCCGACTTGCTGTTCCATTGCCAATAGCAATCGCCTGTATGTCGTACATTTCAACTAATTTAGCTACTTTACGTCCGGCTATACTGTTCTCGTTCTTGGGAGGATGCGGATAGATCGCTTCATTATGTAAAAGGTTTCCTTGCGCATCAAGACATACAAGTTTACATCCGGTACGGAATCCGGGATCAATGCCTAACACTCGTTTTTGTCCCAAGGGAGGAGCTAATAATAATTGACGCAGATTTTCGGCAAATACCCGGATTGCTTCTTCGTCTGCTTTTTCTTTGGACAGGGCTGCAAACTCCGTTTCAATTGAAGGTTTTAATAATCGTTTATAAGAATCCCGGACAGCTTCGGAAACCTGTTTACCGCATTCGTTGTTGCTACGGACAAAAATGCGTTCCAGCCGTTCGATACATTCGTCATCTTCCGGCGATATGCCAACTTTCAACAAACCTTCCGCTTCTCCTCGACGAATAGCGAGTATACGGTGTGAAGAACTCCGTTTCAACGGCTCGGAAAAATCAAAATAATCACGAT
>ERZ791802.1945-NODE-1945-length-13744-cov-3.550004_pt1 | contig 13744 bp, 7 predicted proteins | sample MGYA00510308_ERZ791802 | MGnify/ENA primary metagenome ERZ791802 (study PRJEB30046, sample SAMN00792028) | human gut metagenome | study: EMG produced TPA metagenomics assembly of the A metagenome-wide association study of gut microbiota in type 2...
TTATCAAGTGCTTTTAGACATTTTTATTTTATATTTTTGATATATCTTAAGTTGATGACATTGCCCGCATAGCAGGTGGATTTTAGTCTCAAATAACTGCACACCACGCACTTATTTGAGACAGGCTAAAGCCTAATATGTAAAAACGACGCTGATCCGTAAAATAGATCAGCGCCGTCTCACTGTTTTAAATCTTTATTTTTTCATTCTGATTTCAAATTATTCTCATCAGTTTGAATATCCGGCGATTAGTCTTCTTTTTTCCGAAGAACTGTAACTGCCGCTCCTGCCGCTAATGCTAATCCTGCAAGCGGAATGATCGGTGATACGCCGTTGTCTCCTGTCTGAATTGCTTTATCCTCATCTTTCGGATCCTCCGGTTTTGGAGTTTCAGGTTTCGGATCTGCCGCTACTTTTTCAAAGTTTGCTTTCAATGTTACATCTCTGTCCACTTTAAATGCATACTCTGCTTTATCGGAAACTTCCTTACCGTCTACTGTCCAGTTCACGAACTTGTATCCGTCTTTTGCCGTTGCAGTTGCCGTTACGACATCTCCTGCTTTATAGCTTTCTTTTGCAGGATCAAGTTTTACTGTTCCCATCTTGTCGTCGTTTACAGTTACGTTCAGCTTGAATGTATCTTCTGTTACCGGCGGTTTCGGCTCTTCTTTCGCTTTGAAGTTCGCTGTCAGTTCCATATCCTTTTCTACAGCAAACTCGTACGCTGCAGAATCGGAGAATACTTTACCTTCCGATGTCCAGTTTACAAACTCATATCCTTCTTTTGCTTCTGCGATCACGATTACTGTATCGCCTTTTGCATAGTTTTCTTTCACCGGATCGACCGCTACAGTTCCCATCTTGTCGTCATTTGCTTTTACTTTTACTGTAAATGTTTCTTCTACAGGATCTTTTGCTTTGAAGTTCGCCTTAAGCTCCATGTCTTTGTCAACTGTAAACTTGTACTCTGCTTTCTTAGAAACTTCTTCATTGCCTACTGTCCAGTTTACGAACTCATACTTGCTTTCGTCTTTTACTTTCGCAGTTGCCGTTACTTCTGTTCCTTCTTTGTACTTATCAGCTTCCGGACTAAGCTTTGCCGTACCCATCGCTTCATCGTTTACTGTTGCCGTTACTGTGTATGTCTTTTCTACAGGCGGCTGCGGCTCTTCTTTTGCTTTGAAGTTCGCTTTAAGCTCCATGTCTTTGTCAACTGTAAACTTGTACTCTGCCTTCTTAGAAACTTCTTCATCGCCTACTGTCCAGTTTACGAACTCATATTTGCTTTCGTCTTTTACTTTCGCAGTTGCCGTTACTTCTGTTCCTTCTTTGTACTTATCAACTTCCGGGCTAAGCTTTGCCGTACCCATCGCTTCATCATTTACTGTTGCCGTTACTGTGTACTCTTTTACTTCAGGAACGTCTTTTACCACCGTGATCTTATAGTTTATTCCTTCTGATGCCGCTACAGTTACTGTTCCTTCTTTCACACCTGTTACTACGTTTCCGGCAGATGCTTTGTAGAAGCTCCATCCGTTATCATCACTCGGATAAGCTGCAACTTTATTATTATTTCCTGCCCAGTTGTTCAGATAATAATTATTTGCCGAAACAGAGAATCCTCCGTTTGCTCTTGCTCTGATCGTCAATACCTGCTCTGCATCCTTCAGTTCCACATTATTTCCAGAAATATTAATGTATTTGCCTGACGCGGCATCTTTCATCGTATAGCCTTCGCCTGATTTGGTAAGCGTCCACATAAAGTCTTTCGCAGTCTCATCATTATTAAAGTTGACCGCTTTCATTCCAAGACCTTTTTCAGAACCTGCTGCTGTACTTACCGTATTCAGCATGATATGACTATTATTTCCGAATAAATATGTTCCTTCTGTGATTTCTGAAATTGCTTTGTAAGGCGGCATGTTCTCACGTTTTTCCAAACTTACGATACCGTCTTTTGTCACTTCGGATTCATTTAAAATCTTGCCCGGTACGTTATATGTCTCGCCGATCTTGATTGTTACTTCTTCCACATCATTTTTCACGAAGATGAAGTATGTCTTGTTACCGATCTTCACAGATGTTTTGCCTTCTGCTTTTCCGGTAATTGTGATATCTGTCTTAGCACCGATTGTCTCATCTTCATACATTTTGCCTGTTACCTTCGCAACATAGCTATATTTTTCATTTCCCGTTGCCGGATTCAACAAATAGTAATTATTGCCTTCTACAGTTGCCTTCATAGCGATCAAGTATTGACCACCGTTCTCAATTTCTGAGAGTTCACTGATTTTTGTATATCCTGGGATCTCACTATCAACTACATTGTCATCTTTTCGATAAAGTTCAAAATCACATTTGCCTTTACTATCTACAGAACCATTTCTATCGAAATGGAATTTACTTGCATCATCTTTCCAAAAATACAAATATTTGCTGTTTGAAGCGTCTTCTGCCTGCTGTAACGTAAATGCTTCTCCATTTTTAGCAACCGTAATAACCGCCTCTGTCTCGACAAGTGGTCTGTTAGCTCCTGATGATGATTTTGGTCCGAGATAAACCTTTTTCCCATCCTCTGTTACTGCTGTGATCTTATACTGGTTTTCTGTTCCCTCCTGTTTATCAAACGTAAACAGGCATTTACTGATCTTCTTCTCACCGCCATTATCAAACTGTGCATTAGTTCCAAGCGCTACCGAAGCCTCTTCTTTTATCGGGATATTTTCTTCAACTACTTTTGCAACATGATTAAAATTACTGCTTGCAGCAGATGGATTTACCGCATAATAAGTTCCATCATCCGCCTTTGCCGTAATTAAATATTTCGTACCGCTTGTAAGTTGAGAAATATCTGTCACTTTCTCATACCCCGGCATTCCCAGATCATTTTTTGCACCTGGCGCCGCTTTCCATAATTCCATGTGACACTGTGCCACATCACTGCTGTATCTGTCAAAGTGCAGCTTAGAAGTATCGCCCTTCCAGAAATAAAGATATGCACCGCCTGTTCCTTCTGTCATATCTTTTAAAGATACCGTTCCATCCTCATGTGACTCTAATAAAATTTCTGTCTCTGTCTCTGCGCTTACACACTGTGACGGTGCTTTTTTATGGTTCACATATACTTTCTTATCTCCAGCCTGTGCGGAAATTTTATATGTATTTTCTTTATTTGCCACACTCTCAAATGTAAACATGCAGTTATCCAAGGAGACTTTCTCTCCATTAAAATTCGCCTGTGCAGTTGCAAGCTGTGCTTTTACCTGTTTCTCAACTGCCTGTGCATCCTCTCCTACCAATGTCACATCTGCAATATTTTTATCAAGACCGTCTAATGTGCTGTCACTGTAATTTCCTGTCTTGTCTGTATATGTTTTCGTATCTCCTACACGAAGATCTACGATCTCATAATCTTTTTCATCTGTTACGATTACATCGACTGTCGTCTTTTCACCTTCAGACTCAACTGTTACAGTCGCTTTTTCCATTCCTGTTACTGTTTTAGATGTCAATGTCACTTCGCCGTCAGCATATGCTGCTGTTACTGCGTTTTCATTGTCAGAAGAAACTTCCACTTTTGCGCCATCTTTTAAGCCGTTTACTGTCAGTTTTTTCGACATATCAGATGTCATTGTAACATCTGCCACAGTACCGTTTTCGTCTGTGCACCAGATATTTCCGATTGCTGCGCCTTTTGCAACGTCTTCAATATCAAAATCTTCATACGTAATCACAGTTCCGTCACTCTCATAAAGAAGACCGATCGTTCCGTCAGGAAGAATTGTCAGACAAGAGTATGCGTAATATGCAGATCCGTTAATGCTGTAGTTATATTTCCAGTCAAGTGTTCCGTCATCCTGCACTAAGCCTACGAAAATCTTTCCCGCCGCACGTCCCGATGAAGACGATGGAGTTGCAAACAAGATTGCTGTTTTACCATCAATTTTCTTCGGATATGTAATTGCTGTCAACTGACAATTCAGCCAGTAACTAATCCCCATATTTTTTTGCGTTGACCATGTTTCTCCAAAATCATCCGATGTATAATATCCGCCATGGCGAGTAAACATATACAATTTTCCATCTGCCTCAGTTACAACTGCTTCTGAACTCCATCCAGATACAGACTTTCCTCTTTCCCACGTCTTACCGCCATCATCCGAATAAATAGCCACGCTATTTTTATCTGAACCTGTAAATTCATATGCCGTAAATAAGATCCTGCCTTTAGAAGTAACCATACCTCGTCCCGGTCCTACTAAAAGAGACTGCTCATGATCTTTTCTCATATTGACAATCGTAGGTACAGACCACGTTGCTCCTGCATCTTCCGATGTTGTCAGGTACAAATAATCTGTCGGCCATACCTGAAACGGCGAATCAGCTTCAAACAGATTCGCATCTACATCTTTCCCTTTAATATTAAAATAAGCGTCAACTGTATAACCTTCTACGATTGCGCCATTCGCATCTTTAATCACATATGCAGAATCAGATTCTTTCTTATCATTCTTTTCCAAATGATATGTATAGTTAGCTTCATTCTGACGATCATTTACCCAACAATTCTGCCATTTCCTTGCGTCTGCCAGAAGAATATTTCCGTTCTCATCATGACTTTTACCTGCGACCGGTGCATGACTCGCGCCATTCAGCGCATATCCTGCCGGAAAAAGGTCTGCAATCATGTACACCTTTTCTCCGTCCGTTGCCATGGCAGGATCGATAAACGCTGTAGAATTGTTATTATGCGTGTTCCCGTTATCACCAAGGTAATTAGCAAACGTATAGTGCCATGTCTTTCCTTTGTCTGTCGAACGGGATACGATCGTATCCAGTCCACCACCGTCTAAACTCGTATTCCATCTGGCATCGCAGCCGGCTACCAATGTGCCGTCATCAAGAGATACAAGACACGGAATTCTAAACCTTGTACTTCCTCCCGTTCCACTCCAGAATGGCTGTTCTTTCGTTGTTCCGTCTTGGGGCTTCACGCCATCTGCCGCCATAACTGTTCCCGGCACACTACTGACCGTTAAAACCGCGGCAAGCAGAAGCGCTAAAGCCCTTCCTCTTTTTTTCATACTTTTTCCCTCCGTTTATTTTTAGGCTCATGTCAATCCCCCCGAAGTGCCAAAAGGCATATTCCGGGATTGTAAGCGATCGCCAAGTTCTCGGCGAACTCAGACTTTGGCTTATCGCCATTACAAAAAAGAAAAACCGTATTAAACCATCTACGATTTTCCATTTTACACCTTATTTTAAATTATACTATTCGCCATATTGTTTTTCAATGAGATTGCCCTTGACAAAACCACTGAATTTTTCGTGCTAAACAACAGTGTTTCCCTTCAATTTTTTGTGTATTTTACACAATTTTAGCTAACAATATTTCTATTTCTTCATATCGTGGATCATTCGGACGATATCATATCCGTAGTTATCTCCCGTTGCCCAGCCAAGCCCTTCAGGATTTTCCTGCTGCCCCAGCCATTCCACATATGGAGCCGTTCCTTTTTTTACATACTCATACCGATCATCTACACACTTCCCATTCAAAGGGTCTGCTGTGGCATATGCTTTCAGATGTTGAATCTGCGCCCTGATCCCGGTCCGCACATCAGGATAAGAGTTCCCGGGCACACCCCCGCCTGTTGTACCTAATCCCGCAAAATTAAACTGTTCGACAGAAGCATCTCCGCCATACTGCAAAAATCCCGTTTCTTTCATCGTCTGCACAAAAGCAACTTCCGGACGAACGCCTTCTGCCACCGCTTCATCATAATACATCCTGCAAAACACTTCTATAGACTCTGCTCCACCTTTGGAAAGAGCTTCTTTCGGATAAGGTTTTCCTGCCGTCTGAAAATAATCTACCATCTCATCAACTGTTACGCGGCTGTTTCCCATAATCGGATACTGTCCGTCAGCGATCGTTTCCTGTGATTCTTCAGCATTTCCCGCTGTATTTTGAGCGTTGTTTTCCCTTTGGTCTTTCACTTCATTTTTCTCTTGATCATTTCCTTTGTTTTTTTCGTAAACTTCCGCTTCTCCTTGTACAGCCGCTTCCTGCTTATTCTTGTCCTTCTCATGTGCCTGCGAAGAGAGCCGCCCTGATACTGATGCCAGTGCAATCGTTAAAACAAGAAGTACCGCCAGACCCGCTTCCATATATAATTTCATTTTCCGCTCATTTTGACGCGCCATATATTCACCATCCCAGAAATTTAAAATATCTCAACGGAACAACTTCCGCTGAGATATTATATTAGCACATGTTCAAATATATGAAAAGGAATCCCTTCCCGGTAAATTATTTTGCAAACAATATTGCAACGCCATATTTACGCGCGCGCCATTCCATCTACACTAAGAACTACGCCTGTAATATAGGACGCTTCATCAGATGCAAGAAATACAAATGCATTTGCAATGTCTTCCGGCTGTCCGAGTCTGCGAAGCGGAATCTGTGCGATCATCGGCTCGATCACGTTTTTCGGAACGGCTTTCATCATGTCTGTTTCCGTAATTCCCGGAGCAACTGCATTGACACGGATTCCTTTTGGCCCAAGCTCTCTTGCCAGAGAGATCGTCGTACCGTTTACCGCAAACTTAGACGCCGGATAAGCAAATCCGCTCGGCTGACCGGAAATACTTACCATTGAAGACGTATTCAGGACAACCCCGCTGTGATTTTTAATCATTCCGTCAACTACCGCGCGTGTTGCGTTAAATACACCTTTTACATTCAGATCGATCACACGATCAAAATCAGCTTCTGTATAAGATGTAAACGGAGTGCTCTCGGAAACCCCCGCATTATTCACCAAAATATCAATACGTCCGAACTGTTTCTCTACTTTATCAAATTCTTCTTTCACACTTTCAAAACTTCCGAGGTTCGGACTGATCCCTACCACTTCTGCATCCGGATGAATCGCTTTTAACTTCTCGACTGCCGCTTCCGCGTTTTTTTCACTGCTCGCCGCAACAGCAACTTTCGCACCCTCTCTTAAAAATGCATCTGCTGTCGCAAATCCGATTCCACGGCTTCCTCCTGTAATAATCGCTACTTTATCTTTTAATCTCATAAATCGTTCCTCCTGTTTTTCTCTTGTTTTTATGTGTCGATCTTACTCTCTTATAATTTTCATTGCACATTATATAAGTATAATAACACATAATAGAAATTATGTCTGTGATTTTATCACCAAATAAAAATATCCGGCAAAATAATTATAAACATAATATAAAATAAAAGAGAATATCTCGCAGCAAAAAATCGCAATCTGCCGCGGATATTCTCTTTTTCTTATTCTAAGCCTGCTTTTATTCGTGATAAAAATTCACCGTCTCTGCTATATTCTCTCGCCGCCAAAAGCGCCGCTCCCTGTACAGGCGAATATTTAGGAGGACAAAGACAAATTCCATTTTCCTCGAGCTTCCGCACCAGTGGCTTTAATATAAAATCTCCTGCATGAAACAATCCACCTGAATAAGATACGATCGTGTCTCCCGAAAATTCCAGTTTTCTATAAACAGCGCCTATGATCAGCGCTAATTCTTCTGCCGCAGCCTCATACAAACGTATTGCTTCTTCATCTCCTTGCATCGCTGCCTGTAAAAGCAATTTTTGAAGTTCAGCTGTTTTTGTACGATTATTTTTATACACTTCATCAAAAATGTCTATAAGGTCAAAGTCATTTTTTAAATTAAAATTGTATCGGAAAATCTCGAGTAACTTTCCTTTTTTTACCCTTCCGTCACTCTCTTTTGAAAACAGCTCCAACGCTTTCTTTCCCAACCAATAACAAGAGCCTTCATCAGAAAAACCATCATCCCATCCGCCCGCACGAGCTTCTGTGCCAAACTTATTTTGTCCATAAGCGATCGAACCTGTTCCTGCCACAAGATTGATCCCCTCTTCTAATCCCAAAGATCCTGCCCATCCCGCGGCGCTGTCGTTTACAATTTTCATCGGCCTATCTGTAATTTTGTCAATCCGGCATAAAAAGCGTTCATCATTTACTCTTGATTCTCCCCAATTCGGAAAGGCAAGACATATATAGGCATCATTCCCGTCTAATATTTGATTTATATTTTCTCTCAGTAATTCTGTCACATAATCCATTCCAACGTGCTTATAAGAAATAGTTCCTATCTTGCGCTGTGCAATCGTTTTTCCGTTTTCATCTAACAGTAAAAAATCAGTTTTTGTTCCCCCTCCGTCAATCCCCAGAAAATACACTATACCGCCTCCATTTCCGAAAATGCTTCTAATGTAAACACAAGCGCTCTCACAAGATGAAACGCACATTTCCACGGTGTTCCTTTTGCACTGTTTTTTACGGTTCCGTCATATTCCAGTCGTTCAAACCACTCTTTATATTGTGAATCAAAAAACTTTTCTTTACAATAATTATGCTGATCTAAAAATTCTTGAAGAAAATAACTGTCTTTCGTATAGCAATACGCCTGTGCATAAGCTGTCAACGCCTCTGCATTCGGCCACCATACTTTTTCATTCCATAAAGAGTTCGTTTCTTTAAACCAGTCGATCGGGCGAGGTGTTTCCCCCAATGCGTCTGCATATGAAATAATTCCACCATACTCTTCATCTTTTCCGACGGCATTTGCCCAACGGGCAATCTGTATACCGCGCATAGTAATCTGCTTGTCTTCCAGCAATACTCCTGCCTTCATAAGAAACCATGCTGATTCATGCATATGTCCCGGATTAATAAAGCGGCCTTTGTCTGACTCAATATCAATTTTATTTTCTCTTGTAACCGCTTCAAACACTACGTTATATTCATCATTTGCAAACCAGTTAGCAATCTTATCGACACATTCATTCAAAAGTTTTTTTGTAACATCCGTCCCCAATACTTCCGCACATGTTTCCGTTGTAGACAGACATGTCAGATACATGTCATGCCATATAAAAACCGGGCTCCATGTATTTTCATATATTTCTTTAAACCATGGATCAAATACATTTTTTTCCATCGTTTCATAACAAGTTTTTAAAAGTTCCATATTTTCCGGCGTTCTTACTTCTTCTATTTTAAGGTATTCTGCCACCCCCTGCAAAACATGAAAATCAGAAAATATTGAGATTGTACCTTCCAAAACATTCCCTTTTCTGTCCAATACATAATTCCATCTTCCATCGCCCGCATACCCATATTTTACAAGAAATGAAAAACCATGCTTTGCATTTTCCAACCACTCCTTCTTTTTGCGTACTTTGTTATAAAGCAGTGAATATATATATAGCTGACGCCCTTGAAACCAAATATATTTCTTATCATCTGTCATCTTTCCTTCTCTGTCAAAACAAGTAATATATCCGCCGTATTCTTTATCTATGCACCTCCGATCCCAAAATGGCATCACATCTTCTAAAATATGTTTTTCATAATAAGATACCAGTCTTTCTTTCAGTAATATGTCCATATATGCCTCCATATCATTCTCCTATGATTTCCAGAGCATAATGATCTGCTCTTCCGCATAATCCAATGCAACTTTTATCCCACCTATGATCGGAGCATCTGCGCCTAACTTTGAAGTTACGACTTCAGGAACAAACGGACAAACTTTTTCTAATATTTTCTTGATCTCAACAATATTTTCCTCTGTAAAAATTTCTGAATCTCCGCCTAATATCACCATCTCAGAGTTTAACATCAATACGGTATTGGCGATGACAACGGCGATTTTTCTTATAATTTTTTTCACAATGGCATCTGCCGCCTCATCACCTTGTTCAGCTCGCAAAATAAGATCTGACAAGCCGTTTTTTTCACCGCATTCTGAGAAAATATTTTGACACACCTTTTTTTCAAATCGTCCGGGACATACAAACTCATCTGTCATCTCTTCCAATGATTCTAGATAATAACCTAATTCTCCCGCCGCCATATTATTTCCTTTTAGAAGATATCCGTCCACAATCGCCCTTGCCGCAAAGCCTTCTCCGTATTTTATGTAAACAATATTCGTCTGTTTTTTTCCTACGCCTCTTTCACGTTCTCCGATCAGCGCCAATTCAACGTCATTTACAATAATCGCTTCTACATTATATTTCTGTAAAATATGCTCTTTCAAATCGACATTTTTCCATTCCGGCAAATATGTTCCAAAGAGATCGTTTAAATCATTCTGGCCTGTCAGCGCAGGAACACCTACTGCGATCACAATCACATCTACATCCTTTTTTCGCTTTTCAAGCAACTCGTCTATCGCAGAATCCAACTGCCCGAGAACCTCGTCCACTCCGTTTTCTACTATGATCTCCTTTTCTGTCCACTGCTGAACTTCACCGTACAGATCTGCAATACCTGCACGAACTTTTTTAGGCATCAATTCAACCGAAATCACATAATAAAGGTCTCCTTTATAACTTAATTGTCTCGGCTTTCTTCCCAAGCTCGTATCGTCACAGCCGTTTTCATATACAATCCCGTTTTCGATCAAGGCCGCTACATTATTACTTACCGCCGGTGCACTTAAATGCATCCTTTTTGAAATTTCCTGTCTGGAAATTCCATCATATACTTTTATCAGCCGTAAGATCATTAGTTTATTTCGATCTCCTATATCTGTCGGATTATAGATTTTCAAAGCATATCCCCCTTTATTTCTTACTCTTTGACCGAACCTGCCAACATACCTTCAACAAGATATTTCTGCGCAAATATATATATCAACACGATCGGCACTGTCGCAATAACCAACCCTGCCATAATAACAGGTATATTTAATGTGAAACGTCCTTTAAATAAAGTAATCCCTACCATTAAGGTTCGCAATTCTTCTTTCTGAAGAAAAACAAGCGAAATCAACAGCTCGTTCCATACCCATACAAGATTTACAAGTGATGAAGTAATAAGCGCCGGAACGCTCAGCGGAATCATAATCTTTGTCAACGCCTTCCGCTTACTGCACCCGTCAATCTCCGCTGCCTCTAACAAAGAATCCGGTACTGTTTTCATGAAATTTCTCATCAAATATATCGTCATAGGCAACATAATTCCTATATATATTAATATCACAGAAACACGTGTATTTACCAGACCCAATATTTTAATAATCCGGAACTGCGGTATAATCATAACAACCGGAGGAACAGACATCAGCGGAACGATCATGTTGAACAACACTTTTTTCCCTTTAAACCTCATCTTTGCAAAGGCATATCCTGCCAGCAGTGCAATGATTCCCGTAATAAAAACCGCTGCAACTGTAAGAATCAAACTATTCATAAACCATTGTCCGAACGGTTTTCCCCGGAAAGCTTCCACAAAGTTTTGTACTGTAAATGTTTGCGGAAGGCCTGCCATATTATTGACATATTCTTCATGCGTTTTAAACGAATTCGCTGTCATAAAATATAACGGAAAGATAATAACGACCACAAGTAAAATCATCAATAGCTGGGAGACTATTCCTCCTCTTTTTCGTTTCATTCTTTCACTCCTCTTTTCTCATAACAATCTGATGTATTACAATCAATATTGCCGCAATAGCAAGAAGTACTACGCTGATCGCCATTGCAATATTGAAATCACCACCGCCAAACGCTTTCTTATAAATCAAATATTCCAACACAAGCGTCTTATTTCCCGGGCCGCCTGCCGTCATGACATAAATGAAATTAAACACCCAACTCAACATTTCAATAAGAGTGATGATCACATAAAATTCAATAATCGATTTTGTCTGCGGCACGGTAATGTGCATAAATTTCTGAAACCATGTAGCTCCGTCTACATCAGCCGATTCATACAATGTTTTATCTATTGACATCATTCTCGCCAAAAACAAAACAACTCCGAAACCGATCTGCTTCCACATAATAACTATTGCCACACTCGGGAATGCCAAATTCGGATCTCCCAACCAATCCAACGCCATATTCTCCAACCCGATTGTCCGCAAAATAGAATTGATAACTCCGTTGTACTGCAGTAAATATGAAAATACAATGCCCACAACCGGAATTGCCAGTATGTACGGAATAAAAATAACGCTTCTGTAAAACCTCCACCCTCTGATTTTGTTATATAAAATTGATGCAATGGCAAGTGAAAGCACTGTCAATATCGGAACGCATAAAAATAATTTCAAGTTGTTCTTCAACGCAGTCAGCAAAAGTTCGTCTTCAAATGCCATCTTATAATTTCTCAGACCTACAAAAACACTCTCATTTGCAAAGGTCGTATAGAAGCTTTGGATAATAACATAAATAATCGGAATTACAATTACAACCGCCAAAATGATAAAGGTTGGTAATATATAGAAATACGGCGTGAACTTTTTCATCCTGTTCGTTTTCATATCAATCCCTTCCTTTGAAACAGAGGCTTTCCTCTTTTCAGAACTATTCTTCTACACTCCATTCTAAAAACGCATCATGAACCTCAGGATTTTGTTCCATACATTTCCCGAGTGCCTCATCTAATTCCACCGCTGCATCCTTTGGCGCTAACCCTTCTGAAAACATCTTCTGTACCGTCGGAATCAGACCATCTGTTTCAAACATAGGTGCAAAATACAACTGATAACAAAAATTATTGTCTTCTTTCTGCCATTCCAAAACTTTTCTGTCAATTTCGCTGGATACCCAGCTTTCATCAAAGTTATTATTCGGCATCATCGCATTTGCCGATTCATACAGATATTTAATATTATCTTCTTCCTGTAAAAACAATAAGAAGTCTGCCGCCTCTTCTTTATGTTTCGCACTGTTTGGTATTACATATACCTGACTCGGAGTTGCAACTGAATCCGCAAATTTTCCGGTTCCGAATACTGGCGCTTTTGCAAAACCGATCTGATCTGACCCTAATGATTTTTCCAATGATACCGCATACGGCTGTGTATGAAGTGTCATTGCCGCTTTTTTGCTTTCGATCAACTGCTGCCCCTGATATAAGTCTAATGAAAGTATATCTTCGTTAATATATCCGGCTTCTTTCAGCTCTGCAATTTTTTCCAGCCATTCAGAGTATTTTTTATCTGTAAAGCTTTCTTGTCCACTCATAAGGGAAATCATATCATTCACGCTGTCCATATTTTGCTGTCCCAAAAAAATCCCGATCCACGCCGGTAAATATCCGTCTTTTAACCCCATTCCTAACGGCGTAATTCCTGATGATTTTAATTTCTCACAACACTCTAAAAATTCATCCCATGTAGTAAACGGATTTTCCGGATCTACTCCGGCAGTACGCATTGCTTCTTTATCATAGGCAATCCCATATGTAAATCCATATGCCGGGATTCCCCATTGTTTCCCGTTCCAATTCGTCTGAGCCAATGCCGACTTCGGAATAACCGAGAGTTCTTCTTCAGAAATATAGTCACTAATCGGAGCTACGTTTCCTTTCCAAACATCTTCCATTGCCTGAGTTCCGCCCCACATATATTGAATATCAGGACCTTCCCCTGCCGCCTCTGCCGTACGAAATGCCGTATACAGATTATCACTTTCCTGAAGAACAGCTTCCACTTTAATATCAGGGTTCTTTTTTTCATACCGTTTTACCATCTCTTCCATATACGCCTTATATCCCGGCACTTCTTGTTCTCCCCAATACCAAACGCTCAAAGTTGTTTTCCCTGTACCTTTCGCATCGTCGCTCTTTCCACATCCAAAAAGCAAAGATACGACCAACGCCGCAATCAACACCACAGAAATCTTTTTCATACTTTTCTCCTTTCTTTTATTTAAGTA
>ERZ791802.1954-NODE-1954-length-13673-cov-3.457262_pt1 | contig 13673 bp, 17 predicted proteins | sample MGYA00510308_ERZ791802 | MGnify/ENA primary metagenome ERZ791802 (study PRJEB30046, sample SAMN00792028) | human gut metagenome | study: EMG produced TPA metagenomics assembly of the A metagenome-wide association study of gut microbiota in type 2...
TCCGAAAAAACGGAACTGCGTTTTTATTAAGCCGGAAATCAGACTTGAACTGACGACCCCTTCATTACGAGTGAAGTGCTCTACCTGCTGAGCTATTCCGGCATTAAGATTCGTACTAATACGAACCTTAATTATTATATCTTACTTTAATGTAAATTTCAACTACTTTTTTAGTTTTTTCCAAACGTTTTCCCCGTGGATTTTCCCGCCGCTAATTTTCCCCGAGGGTATTTCCATTTCCTTTTGTAGTTTCTTCATCCGTTTTCATATGAACTGTCAGCTGATTATACGGAATCTCTATACCTTCTTCATCAAAAGTCAGCTTGATCTCCTCAAGTATACGCCATCTTGTCGTCCAATACTCATCCGTCTTGACCCACGCCCGAAGTCCGATCACGACAGCGCTGTCTCCAAGCGAATCTACAAATACTCTTTTCTCCTCATCCTGAATGACAGACGGATCGTCACGCAGTTTTTCTTCTACGATCTGTTTCGCTTTGCGAAGATCCGCTTCGTAAGAAATGCCGACTTTCAAATCCAGTTTCCGCTCCGGTCTTGCGGTTACATTTGTAAGACTGTTATTTGTCAGTATACTGTTCGGAACAACTACCGTCTGGTTGTCGATCGTCGCCAGCTTTGTATAAAAGATCTGTATCTCTTTTACAGTTCCTTCGATATTTTCCTGTGTCACGATAATATAATCGCCTACGGTAAAAGGTTTTAAAACAAGTATTAAAATACCTCCCGCAAAATTAGACAGACTTCCCTGAACCGCCAGACCGATCGCAACACCTGCCGAAGCGATCAATGCCGCTACAGACGATGACTCTACCCCGAAGTTTGTTGCGATCATGAAGATCAATATAACGTACAAACTAAATTTGATCATAGAATCGACAAACTGTTTCACACCTGCATCAACATTGCTTCTCTCAAACGATTTTCTGATCACCTTTCTAATCCACTTGATCACTTTACTCCCGATAAAGAAAAAGATAAGCGCCAGAACAACTTTCACTCCGAAGCTGATCAGATTCGGTATATTGTCATGAAAAAACTCGATAAACCGGTTCACTTCTTCCGTTGCCTCAGCCGTCACTTCTCCGGCTGTTTCAAGAACATTATTCGCATCTGACTGCGACACATTTTTGCTGCCTGCCGCAGCCATAAGAAAGTGTCTGCCGAAAAACATTTGCGCTTTGCCAAGCACACTGATAAGATACCCCTGCATTCTATATTTTTCCTTTCATCTTTTATTTTTTACAATTCGATAAGATCTGCTTTTCTCTGTTTTTCCTGTTCCGTGTTTCTCTAAAAGAAATTTTATTTTAATGCAAGAAACGCGCACAAATTTCCCCGCTTATCACCTGTCTCCCGATGTGAATATAAGATCTTGCTATTGCAATGCGTACAGACATTCGTGACCGCAATATGTTCCTTGCAGATTCCCGATTCCCGAAAAACCGATTCGTTTGCTTTCCATAGATCAAGCTGATATTTTCCATTGTTTTTTCTGTAAAACAGATTATCCCAATCTTTTTCATCGAAAGCTTCTTTGAATTTTTCAATCACATCGCCGCTTACTTCATAGCAATCCTGACAGATCGAAGGTCCGACTGCCGCCAATATATCCGCCGGATCACACCCGAAATGTTCTTTCATAACACGAACCGTCTCTTTTCCTATCTTTCCGACAGTTCCCCTCCATCCCGAATGACTAAGACCGATGACTTTTTTTATCGGATCTACAAAATAAAGCGGAACACAATCTGCATAAGAAGTGACAAGACAAATCCCCGGCACGTTTGTCACAAGACCATCTACGTCTGTATAGTCCCGTTCGCGAACAATCCCTTTTCCTTTATCTTCTTCCGTGACAACACGCACATTTGCCGTATGTGTTTGGCGTGACAAGACCATATCGTGACAGTTTGTTCCGATTGCAGATGCGATCCTCTGAAACTTTTCCATGACGGCATCTTTGTCATCCCCTCTGTCAAAACTAAGGTTCATCGACTCATAACAGCCTTTGCTCACTCCGCCGATCCTTGTCGAAAAAGCGCTTTTTACAACTCCCGTCTTTTCAAATAGCGGATATGTCAAAAACGGAACTTCTCCGCACACTTCGTCAAAAATATGTTCTCCATTTTTATAAACTAACCCTAAACTCATACCGTCACCCCACAAATGCATTCTTTATATGCGTAATCTCTGTACCTTCCACCCCGATCACATCAAAGCGGCACTGCGCATCTTCAATTCCATGCTGTACCGTATAGTACAGCGCACACCGAAAAATCTTTTTTTGCTTTCTTTGATCGACCGCCTCCAGCGGATTGCCCGCCTGTCTGCCGGAACGATATTTCACTTCGCAAAACACATAACAGTCTCCGTCTTTTGCAATAATATCAATCTCGCCGTCACGGCATCTGTAATTATACTCGATCAGTTCATAACCGTTTTGTTCCAGATAATATCCTGCCGCCTGCTCGTATACAGCTCCGACAGATCTGTTGTTTTGCTTTACGTTTCGCTTCATTTTACCACATTCTTTTTCATAATTTTTGAAATTCTGTTTTAAATGTTTTTTCTGTCTTTATTCTTCTGAAATAAAATTTTTGATAAACGAACGTCTGTGGATCGGACTTGCTCCGACACGTTTCAACGCTTCAATATGACTTTGCGACCCGTACCCTTTATTTTGTGCAAATCCATACTCCGGAAGGATCTTATCATACTGCATCATCAGTCTGTCTCTTGTCACTTTCGCGATAACGCTTGCCGCCGCAATGGAAACACTTTTTGCATCTCCTTTCACGATCGGCACTTGACGATAGGGCATCTCCGGAATCGTAACCGCATCGTTTAAAAGAAGATCCGGTACAACCGAAAGCTGCTCTACCGCTTTACGCATCGCCTCATATGTAGCCTGCAGAATATTGATCTCGTCTATCCTTGCGGGACTTGCCATTCCGACGCCGACAGCAACTGCTTTCTCCATAATTTCATCGTAGAGCGCTTCTCTTCTCGATGCCGAAAGCTTCTTAGAATCGTTCAGATATAAGATTTCACAATCTTTCGGCAAAATAACCGCGCCTGCCACAACCGGCCCTGCCAGCGGTCCTCTTCCCGCTTCATCGATTCCGCATATCATTTCTGCATCTTTGTATTTTCTCTCATAACTTTTCATGAGAGAAAGGCGCTCCCGCTCTAAGCGAAGCGCCTCTTCTTTTTTTCGGTAGGAAGCGATCAGTTTCTGAACGCCGCTGCGGGCATCAGCATCATACATACTGTACAGCGCTTCTCGTTCCTTCTCATCCGCTTTTCCGAATTCTTCTTTGATCTGTGCAATACTTTTACTCATGTTTTATCACCCCGAACTGATCAAGCGGCCATATCCGTATCCACGCGCGCCCCATCAATTCATCTCTATGGATCGCGCCCACATCGGACACCCTGCTGTCCTGACTGTTATTTCGATTATCTCCCATCACAAAATACTCGTCTTCTCCGAGAGTAACCGGTTCTGCCGCCATTCCCGCTTCTTCTATTATTTCATTTCCGTAATGCTCATCAAGCTGTTTTCCGTTTATATAAATATATCCGTCTACAATCTGAACCGTTTCCCCCGGAAGTCCGATGATCCGTTTAATATAGTAAGTATTTTTTTCATATCGGTACGGAAATACAACGATCTCGTAACGCTGCGGCTCCCGGAACCGGTACGAAATCTTATCTACGATAAGGTGATCTCCGTCCGACAAAGTTGTCTCCATAGATGAACCGCTTACCTGCGTTCTCTGTCCGACAAATGTAACGATCAGATAAGATACCGCCACGATCAGCAGAATCGATACGATCCATCCTACAAGTTCTTTTATTACATCTTTCATTCAAGTCAACCTCTGCTATATGCACATCTTTTTGCAGTCATTCTTTTTGCTGCTTCTGCTCTTTTTCTTCACATTTTCCGCCCGCAGTCTTTTTTTCTATCTGACGTTCACGATCTTCTCTTCCCGCTTTGTGAATTTCTTTTTATAATTACTGTGGACGTTCCAATGAGATTCTCCCCAGCTTTCCGCTGCGAAAATCATCAAGAAGGATCGCTGCGGCTTTTTCCGTGTCAAGTTCGCTTCCGCGCACGATGCAATGTCTGCTTTTTGCAATCTCCGTAAGACATTCATATACATCTTCCAAATGTTCGATACTGTATTTTTCTTCCAGCACTCCCGCATATTCTGCATTTAAAAACTTGATCAGTTCTGTGGAAAGTTCTTCTGTCTGAAGAATCTCATCTTTGATTGAACCGATAAACGCCAGTTTTTTTCCGACTTCCTGATCTTCAAACTTCGGCCAGAGAATTCCCGGGGTGTCAAGTAATTCTACATTTTTATTAAGCCGGATCCACTGTTTCCCTTTTGTAACGCCCGGCTTATTCCCAGTCTTCGCACATGCCTTCCCCGCGAGGGAATTGATAAACGTAGACTTCCCGACATTCGGAATGCCGACAACCATCGCGCGGACAGGGCGATTTAAAATTCCTCTTTTACGGTCGCGCTCTGTTTTTTCCTTACACGCCTCCTGAATCGCAGAACGGATCTGATTCATACCGCCGCCTTTTTTTGAGTTCACCTTTACGGCAGAATATCCTCTGTCTTTAAAGTAGTCGATCCATTCGTCATTGATCCGTTCCTCTGCAAGATCTGATTTGTTCAGCAGGATCAGACGCGCCTTATTTTTCCCGAGCTCATCAATATCAGGATTCCGGCTGCTAAGCGGAACGCGCGCATCTACAAGCTCTATGATCAGATCGATCAGTTTTATATTTTCCTGCATCATTCTGCGGGCTTTCGTCATATGCCCGGGATACCATTGAAAGTGCATGAATCTCCCTCCTAAAATCAGTCTGAAACAAAACCGATGTCTGACCACGGTTTTATAACAAACCAAACTTCACCATAAATCTCTTTTTTCTTAATATTGCCGATTTTTTCTTCACGACTGTCATCACTGGCAGTCTCATTATCTCCCAAAAGGAAATATTCATCTTTTCCCAGATGGACCGGTTCGGACGCTGTTCCCGCATATCCGATATCCGACACATACTCTGCTTTCAGCGGTTTTCCGTCGATAAGCAGTTTTCCTTCTTTGATCTGCACCGTCTCTCCCGGGAGTCCTACGATCCGTTTTACAAAATACCGCTCGTCTCCGTCTTTTTGAAACGCCGCTATATCTCCTCTCGAAGGATCTTTTATATTATAAATAAAGTGATTTATCATCACAACATTTCCGTTTTTTAAAACAGGCGACATCGAATCTCCGATAACATTCACTCTCTGTCCGAAAGCTGCTACGAGAAAAACCGCCGTCATACATACGAGCAAAAGTTCCACTGCCCACAAAACGATCCCTTTTGTATTTTTTTTATTTTTTCCCCAGCGTTTACCGGAAGACCGTTTCTCTCTTTTTTCGTTTTCAAATCTCAGTTCGCGTTGTCTGGAATTCTTTCCCTGCTTTCTTGCCGTGCCCCGTATGTTTGTATTTTTACGTTTCTTCCGAAAGTCTAACTCTCCCATAACCCCTCCGCTCTAATCGCTTCTGCCGACTGCCCGCCTCTGCCATCTTTCTTTTCCCTCTTCCGGAAAATTTAAGATCGTAAGCGGACGCCAAGATCTCGGCAAGCCCGGGCTTTCGCTCGCCGCAATTACAAAAAAGGGACAATATACAAATCTGTAATTGTCCCTCTCACTGGTTACTATTTTACTAATTCTTTTACTTTTGCAGCTTTTCCTACACGTTTTCTCAAGTAGTTCAGTTTCGCTCTTCTTACTTTACCTCTGCGGATAACTTCTACTTTTTCAACATGTGGCGAGTGGATCGGCCATGTCTTCTCAACTCCGATTCCGTTAGATGTCTTTCTTACTGTGAAAGTCTCTCTTGCTCCGCCGCCCTGTCTTTTCAGAACTGTTCCTTCAAAAACCTGGATTCTTTCGCGGTTTCCCTCTTTAATCTTCGCGTATACTTTTACTGTATCGCCGACATTAAATTCCGGTGCGTTTTCTTTCAACTGTTCTGCTTCGATTTTCTTAATGATATCGTTCATTTTGTGTGACCTCCTTCATATTTGACGTTCTTAACACTAAAAATGTGTCAGAGGACCATCGCTCTTCTTTTCACAACTTCTGTAGTCTATCATATTTTGTGCCGATTGACAAGTCCTAAATGTGTTTTCTCTTTACAAACACGATCGTTCCTGCCGCAAGACAAAGCATAGATGCCAAAAGCGTGATTCCCGCAAACGAATGATCTCCTGTAACCGGAGCTTTTGCTTCCTGCTTTGCAGCTTCCGTTCCTTTCGAGTCGCTTGTTACCGGTACAAGACCTTCTTTTGCTTTTGTCAAAGTTTTCAACGCGTTATCTACATCCGCCTGTTTTGCATTTTTCGGATCTGCAAGAATTGCTTTTGCATCTGCAAGCGCGTCTTTCAAAGCTTTCATAGACTCTTTTGTATATTCTGTCTTTGTCTCTGCAAGGAATTTTTCTACTTCTGCAACTTTGTCTTGCAACGCCTTCAGATTAACTGTTTCTTCCTGAACCAAAACAAGCTTGTCTTTCGCATCTGTCAACACCGTCAAAGCGTCATCCACATCTGCCTGGATTGCATTGTCTTTGTTTGCAAGAATATTTTTTGCCGCTTCAAGTGCGTTTGTAAGAGCCGTCATTGATTCTTCTGTGTATTTGTCTTCTGTTTTGTTAAGGAACTCCTCTACTTCTGCAACTTTAGTTTCCAGACCAGTAAAGACCGGCTCAATTCTTTCAACTGTTACGTTGATCTCATTTTCATATCCGTAACTGATCCATGCGCCTGTTGTATCTCCCGCAAGATTATAAGATGTTCCGATCAACGGAAGATTCGCATATTCTACAAGAACATTCTCGCCCCAATATCCTGTTGTTTCCGTCTCATACTCGAGCTGTTTTAAAATCGTTCCTTCTGCGTTTTTATAGTTTACAGTTGCCTTCGCTGTCACTTTTCCAAGAATATTCAGTTTGAAAAGATTTGTTACAACTGCGTCCATACCGAAATAATAGCTGGAGCTGTCCGCTGTTTTTCCGATATACAATCCCACAGTAGCTACATGCGCAAGGTTATCCAATGTCATATGTGCTCCCGACTTATCTACGATCGCATATGTACCGTTTCCGGCATCCTGGAAATTATACACAATCGGCTCTGTCGATTTTTCATAACGTGACATATATGTATTCTTGTGCAGGACAAATGTATCTTTGGAACCTGACGCCTTCATCGCCGCATTCAAACCATCCATATCAACTTTTGCGTAAACTTCGGCAGACACATTGCTTCCCGAAAGATCTACGCCCGGCTCTGTTGTAAGATCTGTCATCTTGTAATCTTTTCCATCGATCACAAAATAAAGATAATCGCGATAATTGATGTTTTTGTTTTCCAAGTCGTTACCGTTTTTAGCGAAAACAGAAACCGACATCGTCAGACAAATAGACACTGCAAGAGCCAGTGATGTAAACACTCTGCCAGCTTTTTTGAAAATGTTTTTCTTCATTTTCTCTTCCTCCCTATTATTATATAAAAGATATATTTGATAAAGAGATTCCCATATCCGGCAACCTCTCCAACGAAATATTCTACTCCTTTTATTCTTATACTTTCAAGTTTTCGGGAAATTCAAGCTAAAAAGTGTAATAATGTCAATTCGTGCACTCTGTCACATCTTCCGGCTCTTCGTGAACTGTTTTTTCCTTAACCGTCTCTTCCAGCCACTTTTTTTCTTTCCACGTTAACGAGCTTTTTTCAAGAAGATCCGGTCTTCTCTCGTAAGTCCGCAGAATCGACTGTTCTCTTCTCCATTTTTCTATGTTTGCATGATGTCCCGACAAAAGCACCGGCGGAACTTTTTTCCCGTGCCACTCTTCCGGTCTGGAATACTGAGGATATTCCAGCAGATTATCCTGAAATGATTCAAACTCTGCCGAGACGTCATTGTGCAGTACGCCCGGCACAAGCCTTGAGATCGTATCTACCATGACCATAGCCGGAAGTTCCCCTCCTGTGAGCACATAGTCTCCTATAGAGACGTAATCCGTCACGATCTCCTCCAAAACACGTTCATCAATCCCTTCATAATGCCCGCACAGCAAAACAAGATCTTCTTCCTCTGCCAGTTCTTCTGCCATTTTCTGGTCAAAAGTCTTCCCCTGAGGAGAAAGATAGACAACACGGAGTTTTTTATCCGGACTTACAGTTTCTGCATCTTGTATCCCTGCATTCTGCACTTTCACTTCCGCATCTTGTTCTTCCGTTTCTGCATTCTGCATTTTTGCATTCTGTATCCGCTTTTGGATCCGTTCCTCGATATCTTTATATGCCAAATACACAGGCTCAGCCTGCATCAGCATTCCCGCTCCTCCTCCATACGGATAATCATCTACACTTTGATGCTTGTTAAATGCAAAATCCCGTATATTGACAGCCTCGATCGAAAGCAGTCCCCCGGCGACCGCTCTCCCGATAATACTTGTTTTCAGTCCGTTTTCAACCATTTCGGGAAACAACGTAAGTATATGAAAGTTCATTCTTTTTGCTTCTCCTAACATTAAAATCTATCCGATCAGACCCTCTAACAGACGGATCTGCATTTTTCCGTTTTCTACGTCTACATTTTCAATACATTGCTTGATCGCCGGAACGAGCACTTCCCCATGAACGTCCGAATCTATAATATATACTTCGTTCGCACCGGTCTCCATCACATCTTTTACAATTCCGAAATGTCCTTCCTCTGTAAACACTTCCATGCCGATCAGATCGGCAATATAATATTCATTTTCTTCCAGACTTACCGCGTTTTCCCTTGAAACAAAAAGGGAACTTCCTTTATATTGTTCTACATCGTTAATATTATCGATTCCTTTAAATTTAACAATCACAAACTGTTTAAAAAAACGAACCGATTGAATCTCCATATCGATCTGACGTTTTCCTGTATCCAAAATCACTTTTTTCAGCTTTTTAAACCGCGCCGGATCGTCTGTCGTCGGAAATACTTTTACTTCTCCCCGAATTCCGTGCGTGGAAGTAATCGCTCCTACCTGCAAAAACTGTTCCATTCCACTTCTCCCTTGTTCCAATCAATTTTCTCTCTTTCTGCCATCGTATCGATTCTGCAAAATCAGACTGTTGCATAAGAAAAGGGGCAGGCTGTTCTTACCGAACGCTGTCCCCCTTACTTTCTTATTATATATTACATAATATCGACAACTACTTTTTTGTCTTCTTTTGCCGCTGCCGCTTTCACAACAGAACGGATTGCTTTTGCGATACGGCCTTGTTTGCCGATCACTTTTCCCATATCGCCTTCTGCGACATGAAGCTCAAGCACTATCGTACGTCCTTCATTTTTTTCATTAACAGAAACTTCTTCCGGATGATCTACAAGCGCTTTTGCTATGACTTCAACTAATTCTTTCATCTGTACGCACCTCCGCGGACATCTTATTTCTCAATACCTGCCGCTTTGAAGATCTTTCCTACTACTTCTGTCGGCTGTGCTCCGTTGTTAAGCCATTTTTTAGCAAGTTCTTCATCTACTTTAAACTCGCTCGGATCTTTTGTCGGATCATATGTTCCGATCTCCTCGATAAATCTTCCGTCTCTCGGGGATCTTGAATCAGCTACCACGATTCTATAAAAAGGAGCTTTCTTCTGTCCCATTCTTCTTAATCTGATCTTTACTGCCATTTTTTCCACCTCTGTTTTTCTTTTAATTTGTTTTGTTATCTATGTGTTAAAAGGGAAGTCTGAATCTGCCCTTCTTACCACCTTTACCGCCCATCATACCCGGAAGTTTTTTCATCATCTTCCGCGACTCGTTGAACTGTTTTACCATGCGGTTCACTTCGGAAATATCCACTCCCGCACCTTTTGCGATACGATGTTTTCTGGAAGGATTTAACAGATCCGGATTTTTTCTTTCCTCCGGAGTCATCGAATATATGATCGCTTCCATGCGAGCCATCTTCTTGTCATTTTCCGGAGAATCAAGATCCGGCAGTTTATTTTTCCCGCCTAATCCGCCTAATCCGGGCATCATGCTCATAATGCTTGACAGACCGCCCATCTTACGCATCTGTTCCATACTCATCAGATAATCTTCAAAGTCGAACTGAGCTTTTTTCATCTTATCTGCCATCTGCATCGCTTTCTCTTCGTCAAGCTCCGCTCCGGCTTTCTCGATCAGTGTCAGTACGTCTCCCATTCCGAGAATACGGGATGCCATCCTGTCCGGATAAAACTGTTCCAGATCAGAAAGCTTCTCACCCATACCGACATAGAGAATCGGTCTTCCTGTTACCGCCTTGATCGACAGCGCCGCACCGCCTCTTGTATCACCGTCTAATTTTGTGACGATCACACCGTCTATTCCTATTTTATTATGAAAGGATTCAGCCACATTAACCGCATCCTGACCTGTCATTGCATCTACGACCAAAATCGTCTGATGAACTTCTACTGCCTCCTTGATCTGCTGAAGTTCTGCCATCATATCTTCATCAATATGAAGTCGTCCCGCCGTGTCAAGGATCACGATATTATTTCCGTTTTTCTGTGCGTGAGCAAGAGCCGCTTTCGCAATATCCGCAGGACGGTTTTTATCTCCCATTGAAAAAACTTCCACGCCCTGCTTTTCACCGTTGATCTGAAGCTGCTTGATCGCTGCCGGACGGTAAACATCACACGCAACAAGAAGAGGTTTCTTTCCTTTTAATTTGTATTTTCCTGCCAGTTTTGCCGTCGTTGTCGTCTTACCTGCTCCCTGAAGACCTGCCATCATGATCACTGTGATCGCGTTTCCCGGCTGAAGTTTGATCTCTGTAGTCTCAGATCCCATCAGCTTTACAAGTTCTTCATTTACGATCTTGATAACCATCTGTCCCGGATTCAGTCCGTTCATAACATCCTGACCGACTGCTCTTTCCTGAACATCTTTTACGAATTTTTTTACGACTTTAAAATTGACATCCGCCTCAAGAAGCGCCATCTTAACTTCCCTAAGCGCAGCCTTCACATCGTCTTCTGTAAGACGGCCTTTACTGCGAAGGTTTCTGAATACATTTTGTAATTTCTCTGTTAAGCTGTCAAATGCCATTGTCTGACTCCTCTACATTTTACTTTTGCATCTGCCATGATCATCTTTTTTCTTGCCATCATAAACAACTATATTTACAATTCTTCGATGATCGTTGCCGACAATTTACGGAGACGCTCTATAATTTCTTCGGGGTTTTCTTTCTCTTCTTCCCATTCTTGCAATATCTCATCGATGCAGGAAACCTTCTCCTTTACAGCAAGAAATTTTTCTACAAGATGAAGTTTTCGTTCATATTCTTCCAGTGATCTTGCACAGCGCTTCACAATATCGTGGACGCCCTGACGGCTGATGCCCGCATCTGCCGCAATCTCCCCAAGCGAAAGATCGTCTAATACAAACTGTTCGTAAATTTCTTTCTGATGCGCGGTCAAAAGTTCACCGTAAAAATCATATAATAATGCCTGCTCTAAAATCTTATCCATTCTTGTCACCTATGCCATCATACACGAAACAGATTCAGGTGTCAAGTGTTTTTTCTTTACACTTTATCACAGCCTAACAATCTCCCTACATGAAGCATTCCCCATCCTGATTCTGTCCCTTTCATTTTCACACATGACTCTCTTAACTTTAATTTTATTTCCACATTTGTCATATCAGGGTACTTTGACAACAGACAGGCAGCGGCTCCCGAGACAACCGGAGCCGCCATAGACGTTCCCGTCTTCATTATATAAGGATGTTCTCCCGACATTCCATACATACTGTTACAGCTTACAACTCCTGTTCCAGGTGCAAAAACATCCGGTTTTACAACGCATTCTCCCGTCGGTCCTCTTCCCGAATAATTCAGACTCTTCCTGCTTTTTCTCGAATACGGAAGATTGCTGTCAGGCACGCCTACCGTAATCACTTTTCTGCTGTTTCCCGGAACTGCCACCGTTCCCTCCTCCGGTCCGTAGTTTCCGGCAGAGACAACAACGGTAAGACCGGTATCCCAGAGCAGTTCCACTGCATCAAGCAGCAGTTCTTTTTGTTTTTTTGCAAGTCCGGGATTCGTACCGACAGAAATATTCACAATTCGGATCCCATACTTCTTTCTTTCCTTTAAAATCCACTCAATCCCTTTCATCACATGAGAAACATCCCCGTTTCCGTCTTTATCAAGTACTTTTCCGACAACAAGCTTTGCTTTCGGCGCCATGCCTGCGTATGCTCCCGCTGACACTTTTCCGCTTCCGCACAAAATCCCAGCCACGTGCGTTCCATGTCCGCTGTCGTCATAACATTTCTCTCCCGGCAGGCTACCTTCTTTTGTAAAATCGCAAAACTTCACTACGCTGCCTTTCAGATCAGGATGTCTTGCTATCCCGGTATCCAACAGCGCCACGCACACTCCCTGCCCTATGCATCTTCCCTGTTTTATGTCATCACACCAGTATCCGACTGATTGTTTTACCCATTTCATAAGAAATCCTTTTTTATTCAGAATATTCCCGACACGAAACTTTTGCCCCTAAGGAACACTTTTCATCTGCCGGCATAATATAAAACTGTAAACAATAATCAATTCGGAGGATTTAACATGAGTGATTTAACAGCTACTAACTGCGGATGCGGTTGCGAAAACGGAAACGGAATGTCTTCTTGCCTTTGGATCATCCTTCTTCTCGCCTGCTGCGGCGGATGCGGCAATATGAACAGCGGATGCGGAAACGGATGCGGCAATGACAGTTGTCTTTGGATCATCCTTCTTCTTCTCTTCTGCGGCGGCAACAGCTTCGGCGGCGGATGCGGATCCAACTGCGGATGCGGATGCTAATCTGAATTCCACCTCTGTCTCAAAAAGATGCGCGGTCTCTTCCGCGCATCTTTTCCTGTTTCTGTTTATATTTTATTTAATCCTTTTTCATATCTTTATTTGCCGTCCCTTTTTTGTTCTCACTGCTGCCTTTTGTCGCCTCGGCATTTTCTTCCAATTTTCGTCTCAACATACACTGTTCATCAATCTCATACACTGCATTCCCATCGATAATTAATTTTCTTGACATATTCATTTCCTTTCTTGTACCCATTCTTTACTATTTTATGAAATATTTTCTAAAAAGTAACATTCCCAAAATACATATTTCTATACAAAGTCACATATATATTTACAACTCTATACAGTGGAGCATTTTGGAAATGGATCAAGACCAAACGGAACGAATGACGCCTTTTGATGAACTTGTCACATCGCCTACACTTCAGATCATGAAGCTTCTCATCCCTTACACCCCATTTTCCGGACGCCGGATGCTCGCCTCATTTATCAAGTTTATTGAACTTCAAAGAACGATCCGGCTTTTCGGACAACGCAGCCTGGCAGATCCTTTTTCCACCGGAAACAGCGATCAAAACATAAGTTCTCCTTTCGATCTTATTGACAGTTTCCGGCCTTATCTGAACAAAAAAGATGCCGAAATGCTCGATACTTTGATTCAATTAAAAGAAATGATGTCTTTTATGGAAATGATGCAGCCGCAAGACGGTCAGGGAAAC
>ERZ791802.1961-NODE-1961-length-13645-cov-5.949963_pt1 | contig 13645 bp, 9 predicted proteins | sample MGYA00510308_ERZ791802 | MGnify/ENA primary metagenome ERZ791802 (study PRJEB30046, sample SAMN00792028) | human gut metagenome | study: EMG produced TPA metagenomics assembly of the A metagenome-wide association study of gut microbiota in type 2...
GAAGGCGGTGGGTGCGGAGGGGCCGGTGATATCGGCGTCCAGAACGCCGACCCGTTTTCCCTCCCGCGCCATGGCAACGGCCAGCATGGACGTGACCGTGGATTTGCCCACGCCGCCCTTGCCGGAGACCACGGCAATGACCTTCTTCACGCTGGCGTTGGGGTTCAGCTCCGCCAGCAGGCTCTCGGGCTTGCGATCGGCGCAGTCAGAGCCGCATTCGGAACAATTTCCGTTACAAGAACTCATAATTCGATTTGCTCCTTTTTATCTCTTGATGGTTTTATTATAGGTCGGATATCGAACCGTGTCAACCTGCAAAGCTTCATTCTTCACGCCTGTGCCTGTTCCCACTGCTCCATCAAATCCATGAGCGCCGCTTCGGCTTCTTCCTTTTCTCCCAGCAGACGGGTCAGCTCCTGATAGTCGGCGGATGCCGCTTCGATTTTCTGGTCAAGGTCGGCGACGACCTGCTCCTGCTTTTCGATCTCCCGTTCCAGCCGCCGTACCAGCTTGTCCGCGTCCTTGGTTCCGCCTTTGGGGCGCTCTTTTTTTGGCTTCGGCGCGGCGGAAACGGCCGGTTTCGCCGCGGCTTCATGCTCCAGAATGGAGCGGTATTTCTGATATCCGCAGGGGAAATCCCGGATTTTCCCGTCCTCCAGCAGCCAGATGCGTTCGGCAAACTTCTCGATAAAATACCGGTCGTGGGAGACGAACAGCAGCACGCCCTCGAATTCCTCAATGGCAGCCTCCACCCACTCCCGGGACGCAATGTCCAGATGGTTCGTCGGCTCGTCCAGAATCAGAAGGTTGATCTTCTCGTCCATCAGCATACAAAGCCGCAGACGGGACTGCTCGCCGCCGGACAGGTTGCCCACGGTCTTGAACACGTCTTCCCCCTGAAACAGGAACGCGCCGAGACGGTCTCTCGCCATCTGAGGCGTGCAGTTTTTCTCATAGAGCATGGTGTCGTAAAGGCTCCGCTCCGGGTGGTCAAAGTGGATGATCTGAGGGAGATACCCCCATTTCACCGTGGGGCCGAACTGGATTTTCCCCTGGCAGTCCTCCTCCCCCAGCAGGCACTTGATGAAGGTGGACTTGCCGGTGCCGTTGTCCCCCAGAAGGGCGATGCGCTCGCCGCCTTCCACCAACAGATTCACGTCGGAGAACAGCGTCCGGTCGCCGAAGGATTTCGACACGTTCTTCATTTTGAACACCACGTCTCCGGAAAAATCCCGCTCCCCGAAGCTGGCCTTCATCGTTCTTTCCGCTTTGGGTCGTTCCGTTTTGCGAATACGATCCATCCGGTGCTGGATGGACATGGCGCGGCGGTAGAGGGTGCGATTGTTGATGCCCCAGCCCTTCATCCGCTCCACCGTGTAGCCCAGCTGCTTCAGCTTCGCCTGCTCCTGCTCGTACTGCTTCATTTGCAGGTCGAACCGCGCCTGCTTTTCGTCCATGTAGAAGGAGTAGTTGCCGGAGTAGAATTCCGCATGGCCGTCCGCGATCTCGATCACCCGCTGGGCGATCTGATCGATGAAATAGCGGTCGTGGGAAATGGCAAGCACCGTTCCCCGGAAATTCTTGATATACCCTTCCAGCCATTCCACGCTTCTCAAATCCAGATGATTGGTCGGTTCGTCCAGAAGCAGAATGTCCGTCTTTTCCAGCAGAAGGCGGGCGAGGTTCGCTCTGGTCTTTTCGCCGCCGGAAAGGCTGTCGAATTCCTGGGCGCGCTGCTCCGCCGGGATGCCCAGACCGTTGCAGACCTTGTCCACGTCCACATCCATTTCATAGCCGCCCCCGGACTGGAAGCGGTTGGACAGGCTGTCGTATTCCCGCAGCTGCTCCGCCGTTGCGCCCCCCGCCATGTCCGCTTCCAGCCGCTCCATTCTGGCTTTCACCTTCATGAGGCCGGAATAGGCGGTGCGCAGCACGTCCTCCACGGTGTAGCCCGCCGGGAACTTGGGGATCTGGGAAATCAGCCCCAGACGCTTGTTGGGATTGACGTAGACCTCGCCGCTGTCATAGTCCATCTGGCCGGTGAGGATGTTAAAAAGCGTGGTTTTTCCGCAGCCGTTGCGGCCGAGAATCGCCACCCGCTCCCCTTCCTGAATTTCAAAGCTCAGGTTGTCCAGCAGATTTTCTCCGATTACAAAGAATTTTGTCAGATTCCTGACTTGTATATCAACCATATTCTCTCCATTTAATCGCGTTCGATTCCGGATTCATTCAGCATTTGCTCCAGTTCTTCCCGGGTGTATAGCAAATTCAACGCCTGTAACATGGCGTTGGCGCTCATATGTTCCGGCAGATTCAGCTTTTTCAGAAGCGCTTTCCGCTTCTCTCCGGCATTGCTCCCGCCGGAAAGCCCCAGCGCCATGAGATCCTGCTTGGTGATACCCCCGGAGGATGTCGTTTCCTCCCCCTCTATGGTGGCTCCCGCGTTTCGCAGGGCGGCGAGAATGACCTCCGGGGTCATGCCCTCCACCCCCAGCTTGCCCTCCCGGCCGGGGGTGGATTTCCGCCGTTCCTTGCCGGGAATGTCCGGGATGTAGGCATGCTTCAGGTATTTTCCGGGGATGGCGCTTTTGATGTGGTTGCGGATGACGAAGCCCGCCCCGTCGGAGTCCGTGAATACGATCAAGCCCCGCTTTTCCGCTACCCGGCGCAGCAGCGCCATCTGCTGTTTGTCCTTAAAAATGCCGAACCCCGCCGTTTCCAAAATGGGGGCGTCCACCACCTGGCTGAGGGTGTTTTTGTCGTAGCGTCCCTCCACCACAATGGCTTCCCTGATTTTAACCATTGCGTCCCTCCTGCGCCAGCTGCAACAGAAGCAGCTCCAACAGTCGCTCCGGGTCATCATAGGAGGTTTTGATCTTATAGTCCGTTTCCAGCACCAGCTCCGCTGCCCGGCGGCAGAACTCCGGCGTGAACCGTCTGGCCGCCTCCATGGTCTTTCGCGCGGGATAGTCCGGGATGCCGCAGAGTCTTTGCAGGTCGGAGGCGTTTTTTCCGTTGTCCAGCAGCGTCCGCGCGGCGCTGACCCGGCGGAAGTGGTTGCCCACCGCACCCAGAATCGCCAGCGGCTCCTGCTGCATCTTCAGCAGCTGCTGCAGCTTCACCAGTGCCTGGTCGAAGCGTCCGGCGCTGAGCATATCCGTCATCTGGAACACCACGGCGTCCAGCACCGGCTCGGTGACGGCGTCGATGTCGGTCTTCCGAATCTCGTTTGCGCCGGAATAGGCGCAGATCTTGTCAATTTCGCCGCTCAGCGCCGTCATGGTACCGCCGGTGATGTCAATGAGGTACAGGCACAGATCAGTGGATATCCGCTTGTCCCGGGCCATAAAATGCCTTGTGACCCAGGCTGCCAGATCCTTCTGATTCTGCTTGGCAAATTCCACGATCCGCCCGGCGCCGTCGATCGCCTCCCAGAGCTTCTTCAGGCGCTTGTCCGGCTTCCAGGGGGTCGTCTCGTAGGTGAACACCACCGTGCAGTAATCCGGAATGTCCGATAGAATCTCCGCAATTTTGTTCCGGTCGGACTCCCCCAGCTTGAACAGATCCACCTCGTCCACCTGAACCATGGTATGCTCCGCCATCATGGGCAGATTCTCCACGGCATCGGCAAAGGTCTGCAAATCGAAGGTCTCACTGTTCATCCGATGAAAGTTGAAGGACTCCGTCAGCGCGTCCAGCAGCTGCTTCTTCATCTGCTCCAGGTAGTGGTGCAGCAGAAAGACCTCTTCCCCATGGAAAATGTACAGCCGCCCCAAGTCCTTGTTTCTCAGCTGGGTTTTCAGTTCCTGTAAATTGCCCCCGGGGGCTGTTTTTTTTGCCATGGTTTCACCTTCTGATGGTAATGGTTCCGTCCCGGTCTGTCCTGTACACCGTGCAACCAAAGCTTTCCAGCCGCTGCAAGGTCTCCGCCGCCGGGTGTCCGTAGGGATTGTCCTGGCCTACGCTGATGCAGACCGTCTGCGGTTGGGCAGCGGCAAGCAGATCCTCGCAGGTAGAGTTTTTGGAGCCGTGATGTCCGGCAATCAGCACGTCCACCTCCGGGATTTTCCCGGCGTGGAGCAGCATCCGCTCGCCGTAGGCGCTCCGGTCTCCCGTTATGAGTATATCACAGTTTTCCGTATCAAACAAGACGCACAGGCTGTTTTCGTTTTCGCTTCCATAGGAATCGGCGGCGAAAATGTGCAGATTTGTTTTCCCGTAGGTCAAAAGCAAGTCCTGCCCGGCGTAAACTGCCTCTTCGTTATCCGGCGTCAAAATGCCATTCTCCGGCGGGAGAATGAGGACATCCGCTTTTACCCGGCTCAAAAGATTTTCCGCCGCACCGGTGTGATCCCGGTCGCCGTGGGTCAGAATCAGCCCGTCCAGCCGGGAAATGCCCTGGCTCAGAAGCGTTTCGGTAGCAATGTCCGCGGTTTCGGTATCGCTGTCCCCGCCGCAGTCCACCATGTATGTCCGGCCTTCGCTTTGCAGCAGAATACACTGCCCCTGCCCCACATCCAGCACCGTTATCCGGGTGCCGTCCAGCATCGGCTCTGCCCAGGATGCCAGCAGCGCCAGGCACAGTCCCAGCATGCCGCAGCACAGCAGAACGCCCGGGCGGCGGTTCCGGCTCAGTAGGAACACCAGCAGCAGCACATACACGGCCACCAGCCAGATGGTAATGTAAGGGCTTCTGGTATACACCGCCGCCAAGGGGAAGCCCGCCAGCAGCTTCGCCATAAACAAAACATAGCGAATCGGCCACGCGACGATTTTCCCGAGAATCATCGCCCCGCCCGTCCAGAACGCGCCCGCCAGACTGACCGTCACAAGCCCATAGAAAATGAAGCTGATGACCCACAGGGTAAGCAGGTTGGTCACCACGCCTACAAGGCTGACGGTGCCAAAATACCAGGCGCTCAGCGGCGTTGTGAAAATCATGGCGCTGAGGGTGATGGACACGGAGGCGGTAAACCAGCGAATCAGGGTGGGTCTGACGCCCTTCCCCTTGCCGTCCGGGAACAGAGAAACCAGCCACTTGCGGATGCCCGGCGAAAAGAGGTAAATCCCCGCCACGCTGGCCACGGACAGCTGGAAGCCCACGGACGTGATGACCAGCGGGTTGCCAGTCAGCATCACCACGGCGGCAAAGGAAAGCGCCGCAGGGCCGTCGTATTCCTTGTTCAGCAGCAGCGCCGCCAGCATCAGCGCGCACATGATGCACGAGCGGCTGACCGACGGGGTAAAGCCCGCCACCGCCGCGAAAAGCAGCAGCGTAGGGAAACCGACGAGAGCAGTCAGGAACCGTTTTCGGAAGGTTATGGCAGTGAGCAAAGCGAACAGAATCGACACATGCAGTCCGGAAACAGCTGCCACATGGCGGATTCCGCTGATTTTCAGGCTGGTATCCACCCCGTAGCTCAGGCCGGTGATATCGCCCAGCAGAAGCGCTCGGGCAAAGGGAGCGGCGTCCTGCGGGATGCAAGCTTGCAGGATTTCCTGAATCCGGTGCCGCAGCCGTGGCGGAAAATCCCGCCAGGACGTGCCCTCATGAGGCGAAACGGTAACCTCGTCCACCTGATACGCCAGCAGGAAAATGCCGTTTCCGGCATGATAGGTTCTGCTTTCCTTCGGCGTGGTGGCGCGAAAGCGAAACTGACCGGAGATCACGTCCCCGGGTTCCAGAGGTTCGTCCAAATCTAGATACACCCGAAGGCGGTAGGATTTTCCTTCCAGCTGCACCGTGCCGTCCACGCCGATACCGTATGCCGTTTCATAGCTGTAGTCCGATACCCGGATGACTGCGTCCACCGTCTTCCCGTCCATCGTCCCGGCGGCGCTGAGGTAAAAGCCGTCATACAGGGTAAACCAGCCCATTCCCGCAGCAAAGCCAAGGAAAATCGCGGCAACCCGCCGGAACCAAATGTACTTTCTCCCCGCAATCGCCGTCAGCAGCGTCAGCACCCCGCCCGCGACTGTCAAAATGACCCGCACGCTTCCCGTGAGGACATACGCGCACAGGCAGCAGGCCGCGCCGAAGCCCAGAGAAAACCACACCAGTTTACGCATCCCGCCGCCCCCTTATCGTTGGAAAAGGCGCCGCCTTTGCGGCAGCGCCTTCCTTATTACTTCAATTTAGAAACCACGTAATCGTCCACGATGGCAAGGGCGTTGTCCACCTTAGTAACGTCCTTGCCGCCGCCCATGGCGGAATCGGGCTTGCCGCCGCCGCTGCCGCCGCAGCAGCAGCATACCTGCTTCACCAGATCGCCGGCCTTGATGCCCCGGGCAATGGCATCCTTGCCGCAGACAGCCAGGAAGGTGATCTTGCCCTCGTTGACCGTGGCAAGCACAGCAACCACGGAAGCATCCTTATCCCGCAGCACGTCGCCCATCTGGCGGAGTCTGCCGGTATCGGCGTTGGGAACGCTGGCGGTGATGACCTTCAGACCGTCCACATTGTGGGAGCCGAAGAGAATCCGGTCGATCTCGCCCACGGTCTCCTTGGCCTTGTAGGCCTCGATGGTGCGCCGCAGCTCCCGAAGCTCCTCCAGCTGTGCCTGAATCCGAGAGCCAAGCTCGATGGGCTTGGTCTTCAGCTTGGCGGCCGCTTCCAGCAGCATGGTCTGGTTCCGCTCCATTCTCTCCAGGCAGGCCTTGCCGGTAATGGCCTCAATCCGGCGGACGCCGGAAGCGACGGAGCACTCGCTCTCGATTTCAAAGGGGCCGACCTTAGCGGTGTTGTCCAGGTGGGTGCCGCCGCACAGCTCGATGGAGTAGTTGCCCATGTTGACCACCCGAACCGTGCTGCCGTACTTCTCGCTGAACAGCGCGGTGGCGCCCATGGTCTTGGCCTCGTCAACGGGCATCTCCCGGGTCACGATGTTGTAGCCCTCCAGAATGGAATTCTGGACGATGGCGTTGACCTTCACCAGCTCCTCCGGCGTCAGCGCGGAATAGTGGGTGAAGTCGAAGCGCAGCCGGTCAGGCTCCACGTAGGAACCCGCCTGATGGACATGGTCGCCCAGCACCGTCTGCAGCGCCTTTTGCAGCAGATGGGTCGCGGAGTGGGCGCGCATGATGGCCTTGCGGCGCTCCACGTCAATAGAGGCCACCACAATATCGTCCACCTTGATGGAGCCGGTGACCATCTTGCCGTGATGCAGGTACTTGCCGCCCTTGTCCTTCTGAACGTCGGACACCACAAAGCGGCTGTTGCCCATGAGGATCACGCCCTGGTCGGCGATCTGGCCGCCCATTTCGGCGTAGAAGGGGGTCTTGTCCAGCACGATGATGCCCTTTTCGCCGCCGGCAATGGTGCCGGAAACCTCGTCGCCCACGCACACGGCAAGAACCTTGGCGTCGCAGTTGTTCTGGGTGTAGCCGACAAAGGTGGTGGGGGTGTTGTCCAGCCCCAGGTCGATGCCTGCCCAGGCCAGATCGCCCAGCGCCTTCCGGGCTTCCCGGGCGCGAACCTTCTGCTCCTGCATCAGCTGGGCAAATGCCGCCTGATCCAGAGTCATATCCTCGTCGGCCACCATTTCCAGGGTCAGGTCAATGGGGAAGCCGTAGGTATCGTACAGCTTGAAGGCGTCGGCGCCGGAGAACTCCGTCTCTCCCTTGGCCTTATGCTCTGCCAGCATGTTGGAGAAGATCGCCATGCCGCCGTCGATGGTGCGGGCAAAGTTCTCTTCCTCCACCCTTATAACCTTGGTGATATAGTCGCAGCGCTCCCGCAGATAGGTGTAGTGAACCTCGTTTTCCTCCACCACGGTCTCCACGATCTGATAGAGGAAGGGGTGGTTGACGCCCAGGAGCTTGCCATGGCGGGCAGCCCGCCGCAGCAGACGGCGCAGGACGTAGCCGCGGCCTTCGTTGCTGGGAAGCACGCCGTCGGCGATCATGAAGGTGGCTGCGCGGATATGGTCGGTGATGACCCGCAGTGAAACGTCCATTTTCACACTCTGGCCATAGGTCGCGCCGGTCAGCTCCGTGACCTTGTGGGTGATGTTCATGACGGTGTCCACATCGAACAGGGAGTCCACGTCCTGGCAGACCACCGCCAGACGCTCCAGACCCATGCCGGTGTCGATGTTCTTCTGCGCCAGCTCCGTGTAGTTGCCGTGGCCGTCGTTGTCAAACTGGGAAAAGACGTTGTTCCAGACCTCCATGTACCGGTCGCAGTCGCAGCCCACGGTGCAGCCGGGCTTGCCGCAGCCGTACTTTTCGCCCCGGTCGTAGTAAATTTCGGAGCAGGGACCGCAGGGGCCGGAGCCATGCTCCCAGAAGTTGTCCTCCTTGCCGAAGCGGAAAATACGCTCGGCGGGGACGCCCACTTCCTTGTTCCAGATCTCAAAGGCTTCGTCGTCTTTTTCGTAGATAGAGGGGTACAGCCGATTCTCGTCCAGGCCGACCACCTTGGTCAGAAATTCCCAGCTCCAGGCAATGGCCTCGTGCTTGAAGTAATCGCCGAAGGAGAAGTTGCCCAGCATCTCGAAATAGGTGCCGTGACGTGCGGTCTTTCCGATATTCTCGATATCGCCGGTGCGGATGCACTTCTGGCAGGTGCAGACCCGGTGACGGGGCGGCTCCACCTCGCCCTTGAAGTAGGGCTTCATGGGCGCCATGCCGGAGTTGATCAGCAGCAGAGACGCATCGTTCTGGGGGATCAGAGAAAAGCTGGGCAGGCGCAGGTGACCCTTGCTTTCAAAGAAAGAAAGGAACATTTCGCGCAGTTCATTTACGCCGTAAGGCTTGGGGTTCATTGGTTTCTACCTCCATAATAATTGTCGGAGCTGAAAGGAAATTCTTCACTTCCAACTAAAAACGCCGCCCCTACACAATAGGGGCGACGTAAATCGCGGTACCACCCTAATTCGCCTGCAAGCAGGCATCTTAGCCGCTCTGTAACGGGAGCGCCCGTCCCGGTCATCCCGGGCAACGCGGGAAATGGCTTGCGGGAGTTCATCCGGGGGCTTGCACCTTCTCCCCCTCGCTGAAGGACTACATTTCCGCTTGGTTTCCGCAATGTCTTTTCATATCGTCGCTATTTTATCACAAAAAGGGAAAAAGTCAAGGCTCATTTCCTGTTTTTCCGGGCGGTTTTCCGAAAAATATCCTAGAGTCTGCGGAACCGGCGGCTGCCGGTTCCGCAGGCCTATCTCAGATTCGTTCTTCCAGCCAGCGGCGCATGTCCTCCCGGCCTTCCTCGCTCATGGGGAAGGTGGACTCCCCCTCCATGGTGCTTTTTTCGTAGCAGTAAAGGCCGTGCCAGTATTCCACATGGATGGCGCTCTGGGCAAAGTCCACCTCTTTCGGGTTCGCCATGACCACCTTCGGCTCCGCCCGGAAGCGGAACATCCCCTTGGAGCCGGTGAAGATGTTGTTCATGGCGAAGGTGTGCAGGGTGGGCAAAAACAGCTCTGCCATATATTTACTCCCGGGTCAGCGCTTCCATCTCATCCAGCAGCTCGCCGAACAGCGCCAGCGCCTGGTTTACAGGCTCCGGGCTGGTCATGTCCACCCCCGCGCCCTTCAGCAGGTCGATGGGGGACTTGGAGCAGCCGCCGGAGAGGAAGCCCAGGTAATCCTTCACAGCCGGTGCACCCTCCCGCAGGATCCGGCGGGACAGGGCAATGGCAGCGGAATAGCCGGTGGCGTACTGGAAGACGTAGTAGTTGTAATAGAAGTGCGGAATCCGCGCCCACTCCATGGCGATGAAGTCGTCCACCACCATATCCGGGCCGTAGTACAGCTCGTTCAGGCGCTTGTACTCGGCGCTCAGCACGTCCGCGGTCAGGGTCTGCCCCTGGGCTGCCATCTGTCCGATGTTCAGCTCGAACTCGGCGAACATGGTCTGCCGGTACAGCGTTCCCTTGAACTGGTCGAGGAAGTGGTTGATGAGGTACGCCCGCTCTTTTCTGTCCGTGGTTTTGCTCAGAAGATACTCCATCAGCAGCGCCTCGTTGCAGGTGGAGGCCACCTCCGCCACGAAGATCACGTAGTCTGCGTCAATGGGGTTCTGATGCTTGTTGGAGAGATAGGAATGCAGAGCATGGCCCATTTCATGCGCCAGGGTGAACTGGCTGTCCAGCGTGCCGGTATAGTTCAGCAGCACGTAGGGATGCACCACCGTGCCGGCGGAGTAGGCGCCGCTGCGCTTGCCCTCATTCTGGTACACATCAATCCAGCGATGATCGAAGCCGTCCTTCAGGATGGCGCGGTAATCGTCGCCCAGGGGTGCCAGCGCATCATAGACGGTCTGCTTGGCCTGCTCATAGGGGATGCGCTTGTCCACATCCTTGAGCAAGGGGGTGTACACGTCATAGAAATGCAGCTCGTCCACGCCCAGCAGCTTCTTGCGCAGACGGACATAGCGGTGCATTTTGTCCATGTTCTTGTGAACCGTCTCAATGAGGTTCTTGTAGACGGAGGTGGGGACGTTGGTGGCATCCAGGGATGCTTCAAAGGCCGTGTCGTATTTCCGCGCCTCGGCGAAGAATTTCAGCTGCTTGTTCTGGGCGTTGAGAATGGCGGCGGCGGTGGTCTTGAAGTCGCCAAAAACGCCGTAGAGATTCTCGTAGGCGCTCCGGCGCAATACCCGGTCGCCGCTTTCCTCCAGGCTGACGAAGGTTCCCTGGGTCAGAGGATGCTTTTTCCCGTCGGCGTCCACGGCGTCGGGGAACTTCATGTCCGCGTCGGTGAGGGAGCCGTAAATGGTGTCGGGCGCCTGGGACATTTCTCCCGCCGCCGCCAGAAGCTTTTCCTCCGCGGCGGAGAGGGTGTGCGCCTTGCGGCGGCGCAGGTCTGTCAGGAAGCGGCGGTAGCGCTCCAATTCGGGGCAGTCCGCGTAAAACTGCGCCAGCTTTTCGTCGGAAATTGCCATGATCTCCGGAGTATCAAAGCTGCACGCCGCCCCCAGTGCCACCACGGTGCTCATAAATTTACCGGTCATCCCCTGGTAGGCGGCGTTCCGGGTGTCCTCGTCCGCCCGGCGCATACAGTAATTGCCCAGCAGCTCCGCCTTGGCGTTGACCTGCTCCATGTTTTCCAGGTAGGCATACAGCGTTTCGCCGCTCTCTCCCAGGCGTCCGGCAAAGGATGCCAGGGTCTTCCGGCTTTCCTCCAGAGTTGCCCGATCCGCTTCCCAGGCATCGTCGGTGGCGTACAGGTCTTCGATCGCCCATTTGTCCTCCGCCGGAATCTGGTCGCGGCTTGGGATTTTCTTGATTTCTTCCATAATTTATCCTCCTGATTTTTTCTACTATTATACCACACTATCCAAAAAAAGCAACGCCGCTTGCAATGATCGGCGAATTATGCTAAAGTAACCTGCGGTGATGAAAATGAGGAGAGAACGCATTCGAGGCAGTCTGTGTCTGCTGCTGGGTACAACCATTTGGGGCTTTAGCTTTATCGCCCAGAGCGTGGGCATGGATCATATTGGCCCCTTTACCTTTCAGGCCGCGCGGTGCCTGCTTGCCGTGCTGTTTCTGATTCCCTGCGGGTTTTTGCTGGATGCCGGCAAGTGCAGCTTCCGGGAATCCGCGGCAAAATGGAAAGACCCGACGCTGTGGCGGGTGGGGCTGATCTGTGGGTGCGCCCTGTTCGTCGCATCCAGCTTGCAGCAGATCGGCATCGTCTACACCGACGCGGGAAAGGCGGGGTTCATTACCGCCATGTACATCGTGCTGGTGCCGGTGCTGGGGCTGTTTCTCGGGAAAAAGCCGCCCAAAACCACCTTTTTCAGCGTGGCGCTGGCGGTCGCCGGGCTGTATCTGCTCAGCTGCATGGGCGTTTCTCAGATCAACAAGGGCGACCTGTATCTGATGGGCTGCGCCCTGGCCTTTTCCGTGCAGATCACCTGCATTGACCGGCTGGCGGGAAATCTGGACGGTCTGCGCATGAACTGCATTCAGGCGCTGGTGGTTACGGTGCTTTCCCTGCCCTTCATTCTGTTGACGAAGGAATCCGTCAGTTCCTCCGCCATCGCCTCCTGCTGGTTTCCCCTGGTCTTTTCCGGCGTTCTGTCCATGGGCGTCGCCTACACGCTGCAAATCGTCGGTCAGAAGGATCTGGAGCCGACCACGGCGTCGCTGATTATGAGCCTGGAATCCGCTTTTGCCGCTCTGGGCGGCTGGCTGATTCTCCATCAAACCATGACAGCCTGGGAACTGCTGGGCTGCGGCCTGCTGTTTGCCGGTGTGGTTCTTTCCCAGCTTCCTGTGGGAATTTTCACAAAGAAAGCTTGACATAGCACAAAAATTGGGGCTGCCAATGGCAGCCCCAATTTTTCTGTTTACATCTCCTGCCGCCCTTCCAAGGCTCTGGAAAGCGTCACCTCGTCGGCATATTCCAGCTGGCTGCCCACCGGCACGCCATAGGCAAGCCGGGTCACCTTGACCTCCATGGGGCGCAGCAGACGGGATATGTACATGGCCGTGGCCTCTCCCTCGGTATCCGGGTTCGTCGCCATGATGACCTCTCTGACCTCTCCCCCGACTACCCGGCGGAGAAGTTCCTTGATCCTGATGTCGTCCTGGGTCACGTGGTTCAGGGGAGAAATAACGCCGTGAAGCACATGGTAAACGCCCCGGAATTCCCGGCTGCGCTCCATGGCGATGACATCCTTCGGCTCAGCCACAACGCAGATGACGCCCTTATCCCGGGTATCGTCGTCGCAGATGGGACATACCTCCCGATCGGTCAGATTCTGGCAGACGGGGCAGGTATGCACCTGTTTTTTTGCCTCCAGAATGGCGTTGGAAAATTCCTCCGCGTCCTCCATGGGCAGGCTCAGCACATGGAAGGCAAGTCTTTGCGCCGTTTTGCCGCCGATGCCCGGAAGCTTCGCAAACTGGTCGGCAAGATTTTGCAGCGCAGCGGGAAAAAACTGCATACTGACTCCTTAGAACAGGCCACCCAGATTCAGGCCGCCGGTGAGACGGGACATGTTGTTCGCCGCCTCGGCGTCCGCTGCCCGCATGGCCTCGTTGACTGCGGCAATGACCATGTCCTGGAGCATCTCCACATCGTCGGGGTCTACCGTTTCCGGCTTGATTTCGATGCCGACAACTTCATGCTTGCCGTTGACGGTGGCCGTGACCATGCCGCCGCCGGATGCCGCCGTGAAGGTCTTGGCCTCCTGCTCCGCCTGCATCCTGAGCATTTCCTGCTGCATCTTCTGCGCCTGCTTCATCATAGCCGCCTGATTCATTCCGCCGGGCATACCCCGGAATCCACCTTTTGCCATAATAATTCTCCTATCTTGAAAATTCACATGAAACCTATCGTTTGATCGTTACAATGTCGCTGTGCGCCCTGCCGAAATTCATCAGCTGCTCCATTCTGGGGTTCGCGGCGGGCTTTTCCGACATGTCCACCGTCACCGCCTTCACCGGGCGGGACAGCATGGCCGCCGCCTTCCGGGAGACGACCTCCAGAATTTCCGGTCTATCCAGCATCTGCGCCGTAAAGCCGTTGCTGCACCGAAGCTCCAGCCTGTCCCCCACCAGCGCGCCCTGAACCGGCGCATTGGGGGTCACCACAAAAAATCCGGAAATGGGGGGCTTCAATTCCTTGCGAACCGCCGCCACCAAGTCCGACCAGAAGCCGACCGGAGCCTCGCTTTCCGCCACCGGCGGCG
>ERZ791802.1980-NODE-1980-length-13504-cov-2.843631_pt1 | contig 13504 bp, 6 predicted proteins | sample MGYA00510308_ERZ791802 | MGnify/ENA primary metagenome ERZ791802 (study PRJEB30046, sample SAMN00792028) | human gut metagenome | study: EMG produced TPA metagenomics assembly of the A metagenome-wide association study of gut microbiota in type 2...
TGCTCTTTTATATCCCATTTTAACTTATTCTCTTTTTGACGAATAATAATGGCAGAGGTAAGAATAACTCCTCCTAAAATCAATACGATGACCAGGCTGATAAACCACGAACTTTTCCACCAAGGCGGGGTAACTGATATGGTTAATACTTTTACAGGGAAACTCCAACTGCCGTCTTTGGCACTGCAAGATACCAATATTTCATATTCTCCGGCAGGGAGTGAATGTAATGTCAATGTATGGTCGTATGTTTCAATATAGTATTTATTTAAGCCGACGACATTATAACGGAACATCTTTTTCCTGAAGACATCTTGCTCTCTTGCCATATTCTTGATAACCAAAGACGTATGATTCCATGGTATAGACAAGGTTAAATCCTTATTCACTTTGTTGATGATTGATATCCCGTTGAGCATTACGTCGATAAGTTCAATGAATGGGGGAGTGTCATCATCTAATTGAATATTTTTGTTTATTTGCATTAATCCCATTATTCCTCCCATATAGATGTCTCCGGTGCGCGATATTAGTTTGGCTTTACTAAGAAATTCGTTCGGATAAGCTCCGTCTGATTCTCCGAGAATGGCAAATTTGTTCTCGTTAATGATATAAGCAAAAAGCATACTTTGTGCTCCGATCCATAACCTCTCCTGTTTATCATAAATGATTGAAGATACTTCGTGAAAGAGCTTTGTTTCAATTTTACGGGTGGTGGAGTATAAAGGATCGTAACATTCCAACCCTTTTGTTGTACCTATCCAGAACCGACCTTTCCCGTCACGGCATACAGAGGTAATCATTGCTGATTTGTTTTCGGGAGTATATATTGAACTGATGGTATTTTGTTTGTTGTTTAGTTCGAAAATATTATGCTGTCCAAACAAGTAAGTCACATATTCGTTGGAAGATATTATTTGAAGTGAGCTTAATATAGCAGCTTTAGGCCCGATATATTTGACTGTACTGAATTCGTCCTTTTTAATATCGTATACATATATCTTATCTGCAAAGAAGTGGATTTTATCTTCTGAGAATTTATTAATATTCACGGAACTTCCGGAACGGCATATGAATTCATTCCTTTCTTTATCAATAAGAATAAACGGACGTGTATTTCCTGTTTTTTTGTTGAAAATATAAAGACCTTTACTGAATATGGAAACCAGTAATTCATCCTCTTTATATTCGGTAATAGATGCCACTTTATCTTTGTATGTAGAAGGGTAATGTGTAAATAATCCTGTTACAGGATCAAATTTGTTGATTCCTCCTCCATCAGTGCCAATCCATAGAAGGTCATTTTTATCTTCTAATATTGATAATACCGTTCTTTCACTCAATCCATATTGATTGTTGAGTGGAGCATCACGATATGTTTTTATGAATACTTGTCGTATACCTAATAGTCCTCCGCGTATGCTGCCTGCCCACATATTATCCTCATTGTCTTTGTAAAGGCAGAAAATAGAATTTACAGGCAATGAGTATATGTTTCCTGGTATATGTTCGATAACAGAAAAAGAATCATTGGTCGGGTTTAGAATACTGATACCTCCACCGTCTGTTGCAAACCATATTTGGTTGTCTTTTTCTTCTATGTCCAGAATTACATTATTACTTAAATTTGAATTTTGTGCAGTATATTCGCGTAATAATTTTCCGGATGGAGAGAAGCAAAGAACTCCCTTGCCATAAGGGGATATCCAGACATTTCTTTTAGAATCTATAAATTGTGAAATGACTTTCTTTTCGTGATAGAATGTGGTCCTTTTTAACTCACATGTTTGTAAATCATACGTCCAGATGCCATTCCAGCGGCTACCAACCAAGATTAGATTATCTTTCCATTGCTGGAGTGAATTAAATAGAGAAGTATGAGATTCTTCCGTTTTTATCGGGAGCAGATCCATATTTTTTGTTGAATAATTGTATTTGTATATCTTGTTTGACCCACCGAATAATATTCCGCCATCTGTCAACATGAAAGAGCGTACCTTTATGTGGTTTCCTTTATAATATTCAGGTATAAAACAGTCGTCATTACGGTTATAACGTGCAAGACCTATTTCCGTTGATACCCAAATGTTATTTAAAGAATCTTCTGCGACAAAATGGATATAGTTGCTGGGAAGACTATGCTGATCGTCTTCCGGAATATTCAAATAGGTTTTCAATTCATGTCTGTCGTAACGGTTTAAGCCGGAATTTGTTCCTATCCAAATAAAACCTTTATGATCATTCAATATGCATCGGACAGTAGATTGGGTTAAACCATCTTGAAGAGATATTTGCTTGAAATAGTATTCTGGATTGGCTGACACCTGAGTAATTGCAAATAAGATTCCAAGTAAAAAAGATCCATATTGTGTTTTTAGTGTCATAGTATTCTTGATTTATGATACAAATATAGCAAATAATTATATTTTTACTGTTTTATTGATTTAAAAAAGGGAAAGTATTCTAATTAAAGTAGAAGTTTCTGATGATATTTAGTATGGGATTATGCTGTGATATAAAAGCAAACAATAAACAATAGGAGATTGGAGATAAAGGTACGGTCCTTTGTTCTCGATCGACCGTATGTTTGTTCCCAATCGACCGTAGGTTTCTTTTAAACATTAAAGTTGTTTTTAGAAACTTCATACTGTATTTGCATAAATGGAAATGACTTTTTTTGCTTTCACCTTATCACTCTTGATTCCTTTATGGCTGATTGGTAACTTGTTGCAGTGAAGGCACCGAGAGACTAATTTAAATTAGTCCAATTTTGTCTAAAAGGCGTCTGTAAATTGCTATGAAGCATTTTATTGTATCAGAAATAGCTAAAAACGAACCTTAATTAGCTATTATTGAACATGGCTTTTGTGAACTCTCAATACATTTGCATCAATCAAAACAGATTAATGCTTTTTTCCTTTGTGGGCTTAATCTTTAACTTATTTAATAACTTAAAATTTTATTTATTATGAAAAAGAGATTTTTACTTGCTTCTGCAGCTGCTTTGATAATGGCTGCTAATGTTTCTGCTCAGACAGATATAACTCCTTCGCGTTATAAATTTTCGAATCAGGAAGTTGGCTTATATCAGATTGATTATGTAAATGCAGGAGCAAATCCGGCAAATGCTTTACCGGCAGTAGTTGAAAATTTTAATAATGGTTATGTTGGCAGGTGCACCTCCTATTTATACAGGGATTGACAGTGATGGTGCAAAAACAGTGCAGTCTGGTCTTAATATTGTTGATTTGGGCGGAACAGTAGGGAAAGTTCTTTGTTGGAAAGGTGCCGATTGCACATATGATAAAGGTATAGCAATGAATTCTGATTTTACAGATATTCGTTGGTTTAATCTGAATTTCTATACAGATCCGGCCAATACTCCTTATGCTGCAAAGTTTGGTGAGGGAGACGATGCCATTGAGAAAGCTAAAATTCGTGTCCGTTTAGTATTTTCATATACCCAGAATGTGTTAAATAATAATACATTGTTTAAAATGTATGCATCTACTTACTCAAATGATGTTGTGCCTAAGGGAGATGCAGATGGAAATGGCAATCATACAAATTTTCGTTCATCTGATTTTTGTTTGTTAGATGAAGATGGAGATCCAGTTGTGGATAGAGATGAAAATATGGTGTATGATCCTACGAGATGGATGATTTATGAGTTTGATACTTGGGCTGCAGCAGAGACAGGCGTTCCTACCCGTCTGAAAATGGAAATGCAAGTTGATGAATTGAAAACAGGTGTTTTATTTATTAAAGAGCTTAGTTTTACTACAGATATTACCGGTGAACCTGTAAGAAGAGAATATGTGACGTATACTCCGGACGCTCCTGATAATATAGTATCTCAGATTTTAGATAAAGTTCTTTACTCATTGGATGGAGATGCTGTTACTTTTTTTGAAGATGCAGTAATTTATACTGTTTCGGGAGCAAAAATAGCAAACGTAAGGGCTAATAATGCCATTCGTTTGGATAAAGGCTTCTATGTAGCAAAAGTTGGGCAAAAATCAGTTAAGATTGCTGTTAAATAATTGATTTAAATAGATCTTTGGGTAAGCAGTTATAACACTGCTTACCTTTCTGTTAATTTTGTTAATCTCTGATAACTTATGAAAAATATTATGTGTTCGCTGGCATTGTTGTTTGCTGGTTTAGGGAGTTTATGTGCTCAAGTAGATAATTATTCGTTGAAACTGACCGCTGAAGGAAGTGTGAATTTTAGGACAATGCCTGAATTAAATAACCTTTCTTCTTATACAGTCCAATTTTGGATAAATCCTTCAACATGGAACAAAGGTGCTGTTATCTATAGTAGAGGCACCAATTTTAAATCTTATTTGGGAGATGCAAATACTCTTGAATTTGTTGTTGGAGATAAAACTATTAAAGCTACATCTCAAGAATTGGCTGCTAATAAATGGTGCCAAGTCTCTTTCTTCTGTGATAAAGGTTTCGGTAAAATTCTTGTGAATGGCGATGTAGTGTATGAAGGTACAATATCAGAGATTCCGGCTTCAGAGGATAATTTTATTATCGGTGGTGGGGGATTTATTGGTAGAATTGATGAATTCCGTATTTGGAATGACTTATTAGCTATGGATTATGGCTATTTTCGTTGTAATACTCTGAATAAATGGGTACCTCAATGGGAAAGCTTAGTTGCTTATTATAAATTTGACCAAAATTTATGCGAAAATGTTGTGGATTATAAGTTTAAACATCATGGAATATTCTCGGATACAGGTGCGGAACGTGATATCGTAACTGATAATGAGGACTTTAAATATTATATTAATACTGCTTATACAGATTTCTCTCGTTTTTTTGATCGTGCTATTGATAAAGAAAAATATTTGTTAAGTAATGATTTGTTGATATTGGGTATAGAGTCTTATAGTGATGGTACATTAAAGTTACCGTATCCTTATAATCATGGGAATATAGAAAATGGTTCATATTTGTCTGAATATAAAGGAAGAAGTGGTGTATTGTCTTTGAATGGAAATGGTGTAGGAATGAATGTTGGAAAGAATGCTTTTACTCCTTCGGATAAGTATACATTTGAAACATGGATTTATCTTGAAGAGTGGACGGAAGGCGCATATATATTCAAAAAAGAAAATACGGAAGGTACACAAGGTTTCTCAATTCGTTTAGGTAATGCGGATAGCAAACAGGTGATAGTACGGGTTAACGGACATGAGTATATAAATCAAAAGAGATTGAATGTAGGTCAATGGGTACATCTTGGAGTCGCTACTTATGCAACAGATTTAACAATTGAAGAAACATTTGTTTTCTATTATAATGGTAAATCATATTTTGGAGGTAAAGGGCTTTGTGGAACGGAAAAAGGAAGCTGGATTCCCCAAGGTATAAGTAATTTTTCAGCTATTGTAGGAGAAAATCTGAAAGCTAAACTTGATGATACCGTAATATGGCATATTACTCGTGGAAATAGTGAAGTAACCTCTGATATGTCCGGATTGCCAATGCCCGGGTTTGATACGACAGTAACGGCAGCAACGTTGCAGAATGCAAATTCTTATTGGAATTATGATAACCCTGATGATTTGGGGTATGACTCATACTCTTATAAACATTTTATTGGTATTATGAGAGGTGCTTATGATGGTTATCGAGGATATAAAGTTAGAATGAGTGTTAAAGGTCACGATGGTTGGGAAGGCACTTTTGCAGATGCGAATAAACGTAAGATTTTTGCTCAAAACTTATCGGAAATAGCTCAAGAATTTGATGGGGTAGATTTGGATTTCGAATGGTGTTATTCTCAGTCATGCTGGGATAACTATGGTGAATTATTATTGGAAATAGATAAGGTTTTAGGAAAAGATAAAATATTAACAGTTTCTCCTCATCGAGTTTCTTATAATTTACGTCCTAAATATATGGATAGGGTTGACTATTTTACTTTCCAAATATATGGTCCACAAGGTGAGAATTTCACTTGGAATACTTTTAAGAATGCATATAATAGTTTTGTGCAACAAGGATATCCTTTAAATAAAATATCACTTTCATATGCAACAACAACATCGAAAGGTTATAAAAATGGCTCTGTTGTTGCGGCTTCTGCACCAATAGGGGTAAGAAATGGCTTATTGGATGGTAGTTATACTCCTGATATGGATATTGTGAATGATGGCTCTTATGATCGTTATATAACAGGGTTTAATCAAAGCTATGAACGTAGTAAATTTGTTTGTGAAAATAAATTAGCAGGAATATTTTATTGGGATATGGGTAATGATGTGAAGACTAATCATAAATATAGTTTAGTTAAAGCTTCCAGTTTCGGATTAAATAGTAATGTTGATACTTTAGTAACAAAAGTGGATCTAAATCCTTCAGCTGTAATTCCATTGAAAAACGAAAAAACTAATAGAATGACTGTTTATCCTAATCCGGCAACAGATCTTGTGTCTTTTGCTCTGCAATCGGATATTACACCTTTTCGAGTACAAGTTTTTAATATGTCGGGATTATGTGTTATCAATAAAGAGGGTACTGATAAGAAATTAAGAATAAAAGAGATTCCTAATGGCATGTATAGTGTGTCTTTGTTGACTACATCTGGTAAAATGTTGAGTGGAATGTTTATTAAGAAATAAAAAATAGAGTCAATGAAAAAGTTATTATATTTTATTTTTTTAATAGGAGGACTACTTTATTTGTCTTCTTGTGAGAAGGAAGCAAAAAATCCGGGAGATTTTAGTTTAAAGTCTGAACTTGAAGTCCGCGGAATAACTTCTAAATCGGGTAAAGTCTTTGATATGGAAGTTCTTAGAAGTATTGATTCAACTTATCAATATTTTTATGAAAAAAAAGATACATTGAAAGACGAATCGGGAAATTATGTACTTGAAGGTGGAAAGTATCAGGTCACGACTGATTCAGTTTATTATAATGGTAGCATTACGGCTAAATTTATTGAATTAAAGAAAATAGTATTAGAACCTGAACTTGATACTATAACAGTTGCATTGAGAAGTAATGCAAAATGGAAAGCTCCTATGCCAAGTAGTGGAGGAAAAGTACAATGGTTCTTTACTCAGAATTTGGCAGGAGGTGGTGATGGAGAAGTGATTATTGCCGTAACAAAAAACAAGAATTATGAGCGTACGGTAGATGCGGAACAGTATATTCTAACCTCTGATAGTACTATAATGTATAAACTTGTATTTGGGCAGAAAGGCGAAAAAGATTAATGTTTTTGTGAATAAATCTTGATAATATGAAGACGAAAATTATAATAATTATAGGATGTTTATTCTCTTTGTTTGCACCATTAATGTATGCTCAAGAGATAAAGATTACCGGTACGGTTCTTGATGAGATGAATGAAGGGCTTCCTGGAGCAAGCGTAGCGGTGAAAGGAACGACAACGGGAACAATTACTGATTTTGATGGTAATTTCTCTATTTCAGTTCCTGGCACAAAGAGCGTATTGGTTATCTCTTTTATTGGATATCAAACAAAAGAAATTGTTGTTGGTAATCAAAAAACAATAAAGGTAACGATGAAAGATGATGCTAAAATGATCGATGAAGTTGTGATCGTTGGTTTTGGCACTCAAAAGAAAATCAATGCTACAGGTTCTGTGAGAACTGTGGATAATAAAGTTTTGGAAGCCAGGCCTGTAGCTAGTGCTGTTCAAGGTTTACAAGGTGCCGTTGCTGGTTTGAATATTACAAATGATGCTGGTGGTGGTTTAGGACAAGAAATGAATATAAACATTCGTGGTATAGGCTCTATTGGTGATGGCTCTATATCATCTCCATTAATATTGATTGATGGTATGGAAGGTGATTTAAATACGATAAATCCTAATGATATTGAGAATATTTCTGTATTGAAAGATGCTGCTGCTGCTTCTATTTATGGTTCTCGTGCACCTTTTGGAGTTATTTTAATTACTACAAAAACTGGCGAGAAAGGATTGAGAGTTAATTATACAGGAAATGTTCGTATATCACAGCCTGTGGCTGTACCTAATCCTGTTGACTCTTATACGTATGCTCTCATGGTTAATGATGCGTATACTAATAGTGGAGGAAATGCTCCTTTTGGTCAATCTCAGTTGAATAAAATTTTACAATATCAACGTGGAGAACTTGAATATGGAATCGAAAAAGCAGAAGGACAGAATGATTGGGCATGGGGACAGAGAAGCTATGGGAATACTAATTGGTATGACGCTTTCTTGAAAAACTTTACGACTTCTCAAGAGCATAACTTGAGTGTAAGCGGCGGAGGTGATAAAGTCAATTATTATTTTTCAGCAAATTATTTGGATCAAAGTGGATTATTCAGGTATGCAGATGAATCTTATTCTCGTTTAGCCATTAATGGTAAGGTAGGAGTGCGGTTTAATAAGAAAGTCAATTTAATTTGGAATACGCGTTTAGTTGTGACAGATAATGATAAGCCAACTGCGTTAAATGACTTGTTTTTCCATAATTTGGGACGTCGTTCTCCTTTAATGCCTGTCATGATGCCTAATGGTGAATATAATAAAGAATCATTGATCCCGGCTATTCAAAATGGGGGACGTAATAATTCCAAGAATCAACAATTATATAACCAGGCAACGTTGACTTACGAACCTATTAAAGGTTGGAAAATTTATGCGGATATGAATAGTCGTTTGGAAAGTCCTCGTACTTCTCGACAGTTTAAGAAATTGCAATATACTCTTCCTGATGGAGGAACACAAGATTTCCTTGTATTAGAGGGAGTTGCAGATAAAGCTGAATATAGTAATACTGGAGATGGAACATTTGTTATTCAACCAGCAGCAGGAACTAATTTCTTGGAAAAATCAAATGGTTATGTGAATTATTTTAATACCAATATTTATACGGATTATGAAAAGAAATTTGGAAAGCATTATTTAAAATTTTTGATAGGAGGGCAGTCTGAATATTATTATAAAGAGACAACTCGTGTTGCGACAAATAATGTGTTATTGGATGAGAAACCCTTCTTATCATCTACTTCAACAAAGAATTTGATTTCCGATAAATTGGGTGAATGGGCCTCTATGGGCTTTTTTGGACGAATAAATTATGTATATGCCGATCGTTATATGGCAGAAGTAAATTTACGTTATGATGGTGCTTCTCGTTTTCCCTCAACGCAACGTTGGGCTTTCTTCCCTTCTTTTTCATTGGGTTGGAATATTGCTCAAGAATCTTTTTGGAGGCCGTTACATGATGTCGGATTAGAATATTTGAAGATTAGGGGCTCTTATGGTAAGTTAGGAAACCAAAATACAAAATCTTTTTATCAGTTTTATCAAAAAATGGAAGCGGTTCCTGGCAGTTTGATACTAGGGGGAGAACGAGCTAATGTATTATCTGTATTTGACCCTTATTCGACTAGTTTGACATGGGAGAAGATTGAAAATGCAGGTGTAGGTATTGATTGGGGATTTTTCAATAATCGTTTATCGGGTTCTTTCGATTGGTATCAAAGAACTACAAAGGATATGATTGGTCCGGCAAAGGCTCTCCCTGCGGTTTTTGGTGGTGATGCTCCTAAAACTAATAATGCTGAGCTTAGGACACGAGGTTGGGAACTTGAAGTAGCATGGAGAGATAGGGTAAATAAAGATTTTAGTTATGGAATATCTGCGAGTGTTAGTGATTACCAGACTGTAATCACTAAATATGATTCTCCTGATGGGAATATTGATAAATGGTATAAAGGAAAGAAATACGGAGAAATGTGGGGATATGAAGTCGTTGGAATTGCTCAAAATGATAGGGAAATGGCTGAATATTTAGCAAAACATAATCAATCTGCTATTGGAGATAAATGGGGTGGAGGTGATTTAATGTACCGCGATTTAGATAATGATGGTTCTGTTGATAGCGGAAGTGGAACACTTTCTGATCATGGTGACTTAAAAGTAATCGGTAATAGTACACCTCGTTTTGCATATAGTTTTTCTTTGGAAGCCAAGTATAAATTTATAGATTTTAGAGCTTTCTTTCAAGGTATAGGAAAACGCGATGTGTTCTTCAAAAATAGTGCTACATTTTTCGGATTTGCAAGTGAGTGGCAACGGTCGCTTTATACGGATCATTTAGATTATTTTCGTTATGTTGGTTCTGAGTTAGGTGCAAACATGGATTCGTATTATGGGCGTTTAAGAACAGACCAGAATAATATTCAGGTATGCGATCGCTTTGTTCAGAATGGTTCATATTTACGCTTGAAGAATATTCAGATAGGATTTAGCCTTCCAGAAAAAACAAAGATCTCAAGATATGTGAAGAAAGCGAGAGTTTATTTGTCCGGAGAAAACCTGTTTACAATAACAAATTTAAAGATTTATGATCCAGAAGCTGTAGGTAGTGCTGATGACGCTTATGGAGCAGGTAAAACTTATCCGATGTATAGGGTTTGGTCTGTTGGTTTAGAATTAACCTTTTAATGATAAATACTATAATTATGAATAAATATTTGATATTAGGATTAATATTTCTAGGAATAAACATGACATCATGTGATTTCCTTGATCGTGAGCCTTTGGATTTTGGAGATGAAAATTCTTATTTCAAAAGTCCAGAAGATTTAAAGATAGCAATAAATGATTTTTATGATATTCTTCCTAAAATGAAACCTTTATGGGGAGGAGTTTATGTGGAAGATAATACCAGTGATAATCAGATTGGTACAGGAGCTAGTAATTTATTTTATCAGGGAGAAAAGAAAACTATAAAACAGGGAGCTGATGATTGTCAATGGAAGTTTGAAAATTTAAGAGGTATCAATTTCTTTATTAATAAAACAGAGAGTCAAATAAAGGAAAATGCTATATCGGGTACCGAAGAGTATATTAATCATTATTTAGGCGAAGGATATTTTTTTAGAGCTTATGATTATTTCCGTTTACTTAGAAATTATGGAGATGTGCCTATTTTAACAGAGATGCAAACCGATGATCTTAATAAATTAATAGCTTCCTCGAAGAGAGCACCTCGTAATGAAGTTGTCCGTTTTATTTTAAAGGATCTTGATCGTGCTGCGGAGTTAATGCTACAAAATGCGCCAGAATCAGGTCGTTTATCAAAGGATGCAGCCTATGTGATGAAAGCACGTGTTGCTTTGTACGAGGCTACTTGGGAGAAATATCATGCGGGAACATGTTTTGTTCCGGGAAATGCAAAATGGGTTGGCAGTGAAGCATATCCGGATTTTAAGTTTGAGGCTGGAAGTGCTGAAGCAGAAGTAAATTTCTTTTTAGATGAAGCAATAACTGCGGCAGATAAAGTTGCTTCTGCACGTAAGCTAAATAAAGATTATAGTTCAATGTTTAATAGCTTAACTGTATTTAGTAATACAGATGAAGTGATACTAGCCCGCTATTATGCATCAGGAGTTATATCTCATAGTTGTTCCAACTATTTGGGACGTACGGGAGGAGGAACTGGTTTTACAAGAGCATTAGTCAATAGCTTTTTAATGAAAGATGGTTTACCTATTTATGCTCAAGGTACAGACTATAAAGGAGATAAAATGATAATTTATGAAATACAAAACCGTGATAATCGCTTAGTATCTTCTATAAAGGGAGGTGGGCTTATAATGAATGGGAATGATACTTTGTATTATTTTAGGCCACAGATTACTTTGACTGGTAATGAAGCTTCTACTACAGGATATGAGATATCGAAGTTTGTTAGTTCTGAGCCGGGACAAGATGTTCAATATGCTGGTACTTCTGCAACTCCGATATTCCGTGCTGCTGAAGCTTATCTTGTATATTTGGAAGCATATTTTGAACGTTATGGAGTATTGGGGGGAAATTGTGATGCGTATTGGAGAGAATTGCGTATCCGTGCAGGTGTTGATCCGGATTATAATAAAACAATTCAAGCTACAGATTTATCCCAGGAAAACGATCTTGCTACAAAATGGAGAGGCTCTGATATAGACCGAACATTATATAATATTCGTCGAGAAAGGAGATGCGAATTCTTGGGTGAAGGAATGCGCTTAGATGATTTGAAAAGATGGCGTGCATTAGATAATATGGTTTCTTATCAGGTGGAAGGTATGAATCTTTGGGAGGAAATGTATAAATTATATGAGAAAGATAAAATAGGGGAAGGTGTCGTTTCTCAATCTGGTATTTCTACTTATATCAGACCACTTCAGAAGAGTGCAACTAATGCTGCCTATAATGGATATACATTTCCTAAACAACATTATTTGGAACCAATTCCGATTTCTGAATTCTTGTTGACTGTTGATACCAATACTGGAAAATCTGTTTTATATCAAAATCCGGGATGGCCTTCAAATGCTGATGGTACTGCAGACTACACTTACGATTGTGATTAGTGATTGATAATGAATAGTGGGGAGTTCTTCCTGTTAGTGGTTTGGACTCTTCACTATACTATTCTTAATATGTACGATTTAGACGATACTGAAACATCATTTGGATAATAGTGAAAATGGTTTTATGAAGTGTGGGCTATCTTTGTACAGTGTGAAGAAAGTTATTAAGGCTAAAATTCTATTATTATGAAACAACCGAATTTTAATTTATTATATTCAGTTGCCGGACTGGCAGCTTGTACCTCTGTAATTTCATCTTGTCAGCAGAAAAAGGAAATTACTAAGCCGTATAATATTGTATATATAATGACGGACGACCATACGGCGCAAATGATGAGTTGCTACGATACCCGCTATATTGAAACTCCGAATTTGGACCGGATAGCCAATGACGGGGTACGTTTTACTAACAGTTTTGTGGCCAATTCATTAAGTGGTCCGAGCCGGGCATGTATGATTACAGGTAAGCATAGCCATGCAAATGGATTTACGGATAATACGACTTGTGTCTTTGACGGTTCGCAGCAAACAATGCCTAAGTTGCTTCAAAAGGCAGGTTATCAAACTGCGATTGTGGGGAAATGGCATTTGGAGAGCTTGCCTACCGGGTTCGATTATTGGGAAATAGTGCCGGGACAAGGTGATTACTATAATCCTGATTTTATAACGATGAATAACGATACTATCCAGAAACAGGGATATATAACCAATATTGTGACCGATATGGGGATTGACTGGATGGAAAATCAGAGGGATAGGAATAAACCTTTTTGTTTGTTTATCCATCATAAAGCAATTCATCGTAATTGGTTGCCTGAAACTAAGTATCTTGCTGAATATGAAGAGAAAACATTCCCATTACCTGATAATTTCTTTGATACTTATGAAGGACGTCCTGCTGCGGCATCACAGGAGATGAGCATATTTAAAGATATGGATTTGATTTATGATCTTAAGATGCTTAAAGAGGGCAAAGAATCTTCCCTGAAAGAACGATATTTAAGTTATATTGGTCGAATGAACCCGGAAGAACGTAAAGCCTTTGATGATTTTTATGCTCCTATTATTACCGATTTCTATAAGCAGAATTTGAAAGGGAAAGAGCTTGCAGAGTGGA
>ERZ791802.1983-NODE-1983-length-13500-cov-11.127705_pt1 | contig 13500 bp, 10 predicted proteins | sample MGYA00510308_ERZ791802 | MGnify/ENA primary metagenome ERZ791802 (study PRJEB30046, sample SAMN00792028) | human gut metagenome | study: EMG produced TPA metagenomics assembly of the A metagenome-wide association study of gut microbiota in type 2...
ATATACCAAGTACTTAGAGAACTAAGTAGCAATAATTACATAAATAGAAATGTTTTCTTAATTATAACATATATGAGAAAGATTTTAAAATATACTTTACCTACAATACTGGCATGTTCTATGCTTCACATATCTTGCTCCGACTGGACAGATGTAGAAAGCATTAAACTGAAGACACCAACCATAGAGGAACAAAATCCGGAACTTTATGCCCAATATGTAAAGTCTCTCAATGAATTCAAAGCATCAGAACATCAAGTTGTGATTACTTCAATTGACAATGTAGGTACTATACCTGTCTCGCGCAGCCAACATCTTACCGACATGCCCGACAGTATTGATTACATTTGTTTGAACAACATCACAGAGGTAAGCGAAATAAATGCGTCCGAAATAAAAGAAGTACGTCAACTGGGTACCAAAGTATTAGGTCTGACAGACTTCGATAAAATAGAAAACGCATGGAAAAAGATTCTTGATGAGGAAGCTGCCAATGCGCAGACTATTTCTGATGAAACTGAAAATGAGGGAGAAGAAGAACCTGTTGATAATGCAACACGTTTCATTGAATACTGCAAAAATGAGGTTGCTAAACAAATCGCAGCAAGTAGCGCTTTGGGAGTGGACGGAATTGTTGCAAACTATACCGGCTTTGACCTTAATTCTCTTGTTGAGGAAAACGAAATAGCCGCTGAAACAGCACGCCAGGCAGCGTTTTTTGACGCGGTAACTGGCTGGAAAGCTGAAAATGCAGATAAAACTATCATTTTCAAGGGGGCTCCGCAAAATGTCATCAACAAGAAATTCTTTGCTGATTGTAAATACATTATCATAAATGCACATAGTGCCAAAAATCAGAATGAGATGTCTTATCTTGTACTGATGGCATCAGCAAAAGATGTACCTACCGACCGCTTTGTGATGGGAGTAACCACTCCTTACCTTACCAATTCGGGAAGTTATAATGGAGAACTGGGGGATGGCTCATCTGCTATCATAGGTGCTGCTCAATGGGCAGTTTCAAAAACTCAAGATTATACCAAGGCAGGTATCTCAATTGATGCCGCTGAAAAAGACTACTTTAATGTAGCAAATGTTTATCCTACTATAAAAGAAGCCATTAATATATTGAGTCCAACCGTTAAATAAAAAATGTCTTATGAAATTGAACAATTTAATAATTACAGCTCTTGTCGGTTTCTCAATAACTCTTGGCAGTTGTCAAGATAATGACGAGAACAAACAACACTATGATAATAAGCTTTTTATTTCAGCATCCAACTTTACTAAAGAAATTCTCTTTAAAGCTGGTGATGCGAATGTAGAAGCGGGTATTTCTGTAGCTATAGCCAAACCTGAAGAACATGATATAATGGTAACTATGGCGCCAGCTCCTGAACTTTTGTCTGCTTATAAAATGGCATACTATGATGAAGATGCAATACTTCTGCCTGAAGAACACTATTCTATGCCTGAAACTACTACAAGTATAAAGTCCGGTAGTATAGTCAGCCCTGAAGTACTCATTGAATTTACCAATACAGGTGAACTTGACCTCAAAACCACTTACGTACTTCCTGTCACTATTAAATCAGTAGAAGGAATCGGAGTGTTACAAAGCGCCAAGACATATTATTATGTATTCCGTGGAGCATCACTTATTAACGTAGTGTGTAACATCAGTCGAAATCGTGCTTACCCCGATTTTAATAATGATCCTAAATTCAATAATCTGACAGAACAAACAATGGAAATATTGTTCAAAGCCACTTCATTCCCCAATACATTGAATACACTAATGGGTATTGAAGGTAACTACTTATTGCGTCTTGGTGACGCTGGTGTTCCGTCCAACCAATTACAAGTGGCTACGTCAGGTGGAAACTGTACAAATACTGATCTACAATTCGAAAGTGACAAATGGTATCACGTAGCAGTTACCTTCAATAGAGGTGCTATCAAAGTGTATGTCAATGGAGTAGAGAAACTTTCAAATTCCGTATCTAAGACCTATGTAAACTTGGGAGCTAAACACACGAATGAGGAAGATGGTTCACGTTGTTTTTGGGTAGGTTACGCTTACTCAAGCGATCGTTATTTTGACGGAGTTGTGTCTGAAGCAAGAATTTGGAATCGTGTACTTACCGCTGAAGAAATCCAATCCGCCAATCACTTCTACACAGTAGAACCTGATTCTGAAGGACTTATCGCTTATTGGAAATTTAACGAAGGCTCAGGAACTGTAGTTAAAGATTACAGTGTGAGCGGTTATGACTTGACAATTGAGAGCGAACCAAAATGGGTATCCGTTTCATTACCTCAATAATAAACTTATAAAATCAATACTTGAATATGATAAATAATATCAAACATAGTCTCCTGCCATTGGTAATACTCACCATGACAGCTTTTGTATCCTGTGAAGATGATATTGAAGTAGGAAACAGGATTGATGAATCCCCTTACCTGACATCTACCCAGCTAAACGGGTTACTACTAGATGAAAATACTAATAAAAACAGCTCGGTTGTAGAACTCCGTGGTAATGAGTACAATACTAACGTAGTATTTCACCTTTCTAAATTTCCTCAAAAAGGAGTCGATATTCAAATAGCCGTTGATGAATCATATGCAGCCACTTACAATGCCGCCCATGAAACGGACTTCAAAGTATTTCCCGCAACCAATGTAAAAATTGCCAACGATGGAACTTTTGTACTTGCACCAGATGATAAAAACAGTCCAAGTGTTAAAGTAACTCTCACTGCATTCGAAGGAATGAAAGAAGATGAAACATATATTGTCCCTCTAACAGTCACATCAACGACTGAAGGAGTTACATTTACTGAATCATCCAAACACATGGTACTGTTAGTACAAGATTATCGCAACAAACCCAATACCAACAAAGGGGAAAATGCAGTACAGATGGTTCTTTATTTCGAGATTAATGACACCAACCCACTTAATGCACTTGAGTTTCTGACAGAAAGTGGTAAATATTACTTTGACCATATTGTACTCTTTGCAGCTAACATCAACTGGGATCCTGAAAAGAAACGCGTATATCTGTCAAATAACGAAAATGTACAATTTTTACTTGACAATAATGACAAGTATCTACAACCACTCCGCAAAGCTGGTATGAAAGTAATCATTAGCATACTCGGTAATCATGACGAAGCAGGAGTAGCCCAACTTTCAGACATGGGAGCTAAAGAGTTCGCCCGCGAACTGGCCGCTTATTGCCGTGCTTATAATTTGGATGGTGTTGCTTTTGATGATGAATATTCAAACTCACCGGATTTATCAAATCCATGGCTTGCAAGCCAGTCTGCTTATGCAGGTTCGAGATTAATGTATGAATGCAAATTGGCAATGCCTGAAAAAATTGTTTCGCTTTACAACCTTGGAGCAATGTATTCGAATAGTCTCCAAGTTATTGACGGGGTTGATCCGGGTCAATACTGTGATTATGCCGTAGCCGACTATGGTGGTTCTGCAAGTCCCGGTACTGGTATGACATTGAAGCAATGTGGAGGTATGTCAATTGAACTTCGTCGTGGTAGTGGAAATTCAAGTGAATCAACAGCACGTTCCAAAAAAGAAGCAGGCTACGGATACTATATGTTCTTTGCACTCGACCCTTCATTATATAGGTCACAAGTATCTCGCTGTCAAAGTGTCTGCAGGGGTTTGTATGATGAAGAACTTGTTTATCCAAGCTACTATTACAGCAAAAACAGTACAGAGCGGAAGGCTCTCTAACAGAAGTTTATATTTCACCTTAAAAAAAGATAAAGATGGACTTTCTAAAAAAAATAATGATAACATTGTTAGCAGCTACCATGTTATGGAGCTGTTCCGATGATGATGAATCAACAAATGGCGGTAATGCTACAATTTCATTGTCTACCAATATTATCCAGGTAGATAAAAATGGAGGTGACGTTGCCGTTACAGTGACCAGTTCAGGAGATTGGAGATTATCTGGCGTGTGCGATTGGGCACACCCATCCCTCACATCGGGAAAAGATGGTGACGTAGTTACTTTCACAATCAACCCTAACGAATTGGATGAAAAGCGTACTGCAAGTTTCAAGTTTTTTACAGGTTCTGCCGTTACACCTTTACAAGTGGAAGTCTCACCTGATTATATCATAGATTTACTTTCCGATGATAATCTATCCATTTCAAAAGAAGAAAACACTGTACAAATTCAACTCAGTACAAATATAGCCGAACCTGTCATCACTTATAGTGAAGGTAGCGAAGAATGGTTGACATTTGATAGGCGTAGTGATTTTGGTGGTAAAGTCACCTTATCATTTAAAGCAGCAACAAATGCAACCTATAAGGATCGTTCTGCAACAATCACTATTTCAAGTCCACTCGTTACCGACCCCGTAAACGTTAATATTAACCAAAAGCGAACGGATGCTATTATCCCGGAAACTGACGTTCTGATGTATGATCTCACAGCACGTACTATTTCGTTTAAAGTAAGGTATAATGTTGACTATGCCATTTCAATCGCCCAAGGAAATGAATGGATTACCGAGCAATCAGTGTCTCAACCGCAACCAAACGATGACGGTTTAACAACAGTAACCTTTAGTTATACCCTCAGCAGTGCATCAGATACACGCGGTGGCGTCATTCGGATTAGCGATACAAACAACACGTTAACCAGTGATATTGCTGTAGTTCAAAAAGACCCGGATGTCGAGTTGGTTGGAATTCCAGATCAAAATCTTAGAGCACTTGTTGTGAAAAACAATTGGGCTCTTTCAATTGCAGGTTCTCAATGCATTATTTTAGAAGCAGGACTCAACGCCACCTCATTATCAAATAGTTCATATTCCAGTCAACTTACAGATCTTACAGGAATAGAAAACTTCCCGAACCTAACTTCATTAAGTTTAGGATATTGTACGAATATGAAGAAGCTTGATATCTCAGGGTTACACAAAGTAAAATCATTATCATTCAGCAATGCAAGATATTGTGAAGAATATAATTTGGGAGATAATCCAATCCCAAGTTTCAATGCAGGTGGAACTTATGCATATTCATATGCGGAAAGTCTCAAAATTAGTAGCAGCAAGCTGGAATCTTTAGATTTAAGCATCATTTCATGGTATGCAGATTATGATAATGTGACTTCTATTGATGTTTCAGAATGTTCGATGCTAACGACTTTGAATGTCAACCGTAGTGATAAAGTTAAAACTCTTTATCTGAAAAAAGATCAAAACATTCCGAATTTAATTAAGAATGACGCAACAACTATTGTTTATAAATAAAGAGGCTGTCCGCTGCCATACATAAAACAAGGCAGCTTCATACATAGTTTATAATCTTTAGATAAAATCCTCTTACTTTATCTTATCATGAAATGATAAAGTAGGAGGATTTCCTTTTATTCCGTTCAATAGAGAAATATTATTCCACCTGTTCCTTCGGATAATTCACCAAATACAAAGTCTTTGTCGCACGTGTGAACGCTGTATACAACCAACGAAAATAATCAGGAGTCAAATATTCGTCCGTCATATATCCTTGATCCAAGAACACATTCTGCCACTGTCCGCCCTGTGCTTTATGGCATGTCACCGCATACGCATACTTCACTTGCAATGCATTATAATGCGGGTCAGCTTTCATCTTCTTCATCCGGTCACGCTTATTAGGAATATCTATATAGTCTTCCAATACCGTATAAAACAATCGGTCATTATCCACCTTCGGCAATGCAGGTGCGTCTGAATGTAAAGTATCCAACAACAAATTAGCATCCAGTTCAAAATCATTCTGGTCGGGAAACCGAAGGGTGACTTCGGCAAAACGGAAACCGTACATCTCACGAGTACGGCGGACACGACGAACAATAGCAATCTCACCATTAGCTATAAAGTCCATCTCTTTATACCTCTCCGTCCAGTAATAATTGTTCTTGGCAACCATTAACATATCTCCTGTATTCAATTCATCTTCACGCCAAAGAATCTGCGCACGTATTCCGTTATTATAGAGGTTCGCGCGTTTATTAGAACGACAGATTACAATTGTTTCGTCCATTCCGTCATGGTCATAGCAATTGTTCAGTTCGTCAATTAATTCCGTGCCCGGTACTACTTTTATATCGGGGAACCCTGTTACCTTTATCTTAGCTAAAGAGTAACATTCATCTTCCGCAATCAACTGCCTCAATTGCGTAGCATTCCATAGAATACCGGACTCTTGTACTTGGCGGACTACCTGAGTCAAATCGACCTCACGAACTTCAAGACCATAACCTTTCAATGCATCGGTAAAAAGCGCCGGGCTCAACTCCTCTCCTACCGGGGGAAGCTGTGCCGTATCTCCCATTAATAGAAGACGACATCCTTGACCCGAATATACGAATTGCACCAAATCATCCAACAAACGCCCCGTACCAAATATACTTCCGGACAGTCCTTCATTCGAAATCATGGAAGCTTCATCGACAATGAACAACGTATTTGTAGCCAGATTGTCATTAATCGAAAAGTTACTCAGTTCGTTAGAGAAAGATTGTTGTCTGTATATTTTCTTATGGATAGTAAAAGCGGGATGTCCGGCATATGCCGAAAAAACTTTCGCCGCACGACCTGTCGGAGCCAACAAAACAGACTTTTGCTGAAGCTGATCCATCGTTTTCACCAAGGCTCCTACTAGAGATGTTTTACCGGTACCGGCATACCCTCTGAGTATAAAAACCTCATCCGCCAGAGTAGACAGAAGAAACTCTGAAAGAGATTTTACAGCAATTTCCTGCTCTAAAGTTGGTTGGTAAGGAAAATTTTCCTTAATTTGCCTTTCTAAATAGTTATTTATCATTTTTGTACGAGAAAAAAGTTCGAGGAACTATCGTATTTAAATTTATTTATTCTATTTTTGCGATGCGAATATAACAACTAAAAACATAATTTATCATGAAAACAGTATTTAATATTGTATTGGTGCTCTGTGCTGCTGCACTTGTTTACATTTGCTACAACAGCATCATGGGTCCTATCAATTTTGAAAACGCAAAAAAAGACAGGGAAAAAGCAGTCATTGCCCGCTTGATTGACATCCGTAAAGCACAGCAGGAATACCGCACACTGCACCACGGAATGTACACTGACAAATTCGATTCACTGATTGATTTCGTCAAGAATCAGAAGTTGCCGTTCGTTATGAAGATGGGAATGTTGACAGACAAGCAGTTGGAAGATGGTCTGACTGAAAAGAAAGCTATGTCTATCATCGAAAAAGCGAAAAAGACAGGTAAGTATGACGAAGTTAAGAAGTGGGGACTTGAAAACTTCAAGCGTGACACGATGTGGGTAGCAGTAATGGATACTATTTTCCCGAAAGGATTCAATGCAGACTCTATGAGATACATTCCTTACAGTGGTGGTGCAGAGTTTGAAATGAATGTTAAAAATGATACTGCTAAATCAGGTGCTCCTGTATTCTTGTTCGAAGTAAAAGCTCCGTACGAAACTTATTTGGGCGGACTTGACAAGCAGGAAATCATTAACTTAAAAGATGTTCAGAGCAAACTGGGTAGATACTGCGGTTTGATGGTAGGTTCTATCGATACTCCGAACAATGGTGCTGGTAACTGGGAATAATGATTGATTTTACTAAATCAAAACAATATACTTTATCCATCCGTCTTAGTACGGATGGATTTTCTTTTTCTATCTATAACCCGATTCACGACGACTCTCTGTCGATCATAGAGAAAGAGATAGAACCCTCTCTATCCCTCACTGCCAACCTGAAAGCGGTTTTTCACGAATCGGACTTCTTAAGCCATCCTTACAAACGGGTGAATATCATGATGGCCGGCAAACGTTTTACGATTGTGCCACTGGAATTGTTTGAAGAGGAACAGGCTGAACTTTTATTTTATCACAATCATCAGAAACGGGAAAATGAAATGGTGGTTTACAATATCCTACAAAAGAATAATGTAGCTGTCATCTTTGGTATAGACAAAAGTGTCTGCACTTTTCTGAAAGAGCAGTATCCCGAAGCTCGCTTTTATTCGCAGTCCACCCCGCTTATTGACTATTTTTCTGTCAAAAGCAGACTGGGAAACAGCAAAAAGATGTATGCTTCCATACGTCAGGAAGGTATCGATGTCTATTGTTTCGAACGGGGACATCTCCTTCTCGCCAATTCCTTTGAATGTACGCATACGGAAGACCGTATCTACTATCTGTTGTATGCCTGGAAGCAATTGGAATTTAACCAGGAACGGGATGAACTTCACCTCACCGGAACACTTCCGGACAAAGAGATTCTTATGAACGAACTGAAAAAGTTTATCTTGCAGGTATTCATTATGAACCCTGCCACTAATATTGACATGCAAGCCTTATTAACATGCGAGTAATCAGCGGTATATACAAACGAAGAAGATTTGACGTGCCACGAACGTTTAAAGCACGTCCTACAACAGATTTCGCCAAAGAGAATCTGTTTAATGTACTCAATAACTATATTGATTTTGAGGAAGGAGTGACTGCGCTTGATTTGTTTGCCGGAACCGGCAGTATCAGTATCGAACTCGTTTCCCGGGGATGCGACCGCGTTATCAGCATTGAGAAAGACCCCGCACATCATTCATTCATCGCCAAAATCATGAAAGAGGTGAAGACAGACAAGTGTCTGCCGATACGGGGTGATGTTTTCAAGTTTATCAAGAGCAGCCGAGAGCAGTTCGACTTCATCTTTGCCGATCCGCCTTATGCTTTAAAGGAGTTGGAAACGATACCCGAACTTATTTTCCAGAACAACCTTCTTAAAGAAGGGGGATTATTTGTACTGGAACATGGGAAAGATAATAACTTCGAAGAGAATCCGCACTTCATTGAAAGAAGAATTTATGGAAGTGTAAACTTCTCTCTGTTCCGCTAAACCGGATTAAAACTATTAGAGTAGCGGAGCCAATAAACGTACAATAGACTCCGCTGCCTTTTGTCTCCACGAACGCCTTACCCAGTTCTTCAAGAATATCTGTGTACTCTCACGCTGATCCTGAAGGAATATTTCCTTCATTTCGAGTGCAGTGTTTACATCGTACATAAAAGCATTCACCTCAAAATTGTGCTCAAAGCTACGAAAGTCTATATTAGTAGAACCTACGGTAGAAAGCAAATCATCCGAAACCATGAGTTTGGAATGCAGAAAACCTTTCTTATAGAAATAGACTTTCACACCTGCCTGCATCACATCTGCCAGATAGGAGTGTGAGCCAAGATGGGTTATCCTGTTATCGGCACGTTCCGGCAACATCAGACGTATGTCCACCCCAGACAAAGCCGCGGTCTGCATGGCAGCCAGTATTTGCTCTGTCGGCAAGAAATAAGGGGTTTGCATATAGAAATATTTCTTGGCGTTAGTAATCGCCATAGTCAATCCCTGCATTATTTCCTTCCAAGGGCCGATAGGTTCACTGGTGACAATCTGCACTAAAGAACTACCATAAGAGTCTATTCTCGGAAAATAACGGGAAGCTGTAATCAGCGTACGGTCTACGAAGTACCAGTCAAGCAGGAAGGCAGTCTGTAAACCATGTACAGCTTTACCTTCGAGCATGATGTGTGTATCACGCCAAATTCCCCATGAAAAGCCGCGCATATAACGTTCCGCAAGATTCATTCCACCTACAAAGCCTACACATCCGTCAATAACGACAATTTTTCTATGATTCCGGTAATTCACCCTACTGGTAAATAAGGGAAAGCGCACTTTCAGGAAGCTTCGCACCTCGATGCCCGCATTACGCATTTCTTCAAAAAAGCGATTGGGGACATGCCAACAGCCTACATCGTCATAAATCACTCGCACTTCAATTCCCTGCGAAGCCTTTTCTATCAACACATCCCTGACCAAACGCCCGATAGCGTCATCCTCAAAAATATAATATTCCATATGAATATGCTGCTTCGCTTTCTGAAGTTCGCGCAATAATGATTGCAGTTTGGTATACCCCTCAGTATAGACAGCTACACGGTTTCCTTCGAAAGGAAATGCCTGATTGGTATGCTGAAATAGTTGGATCAGGCGGGAATATTCATACTGGACTTCCGAACAGTCCTGAGCCAGATATTCCGCCATCGGCTTCTTCAGCAGACGGTCGTAGCTCTTCTGACCGATAATACGTTCACGACGCTGGCTCCGCCCAAAGAAAAAGTAAAAGACAAGACCTACAATAGGAAGGAATAGTAATATCAGTATCCAAGCCATAGTTTTAACCGGATTCCGGTTGTCAAGAATGATAATGACAATCGTACCGATGATGGCTCCGAAATAGAGAATATCAAAAGCCACCGTTGCTATCTGACTAAGTACATAGTTCCAATCAATCATAGGAATCTCCTTTTAAACGGATACTGAACAACAAATATAAAGTAAATTATCGGATTAACAAAAAAGTCCCGGCGACAACTATCAACCGTTGTACCGGGACTTCCTATCTTATAAGAATTTACTTACAATTAAAAACGCATCATTCTGGTTGGTCCCCCGTGAGGTCCACGCGGTCCGCGATGACCACCACCATCGAAACCACCCTGACGCATATTTCCACGGGCTTCCTTATTTCCAAATATATTCAGACGATAAGAAAAGCGTAGCATACAATAACTGTTGATTCCGTTGTATTCAGAAACAGAGCGCATATCGGCAGTCAGCGAACGACTGATATTGGATTGCTGTTTCAAAATGTCATAGACTTCAAAGCTGATGGTCGCAGCATTTCCCTTCAAGAAGTTCTGGGCAATCTGGGCATTCCAAATAAGTTCGTTTCTATTCATACTGGCATCACGGTAGCCACGACGCGAATTGTTGGTTATATTGGTAGACAACGTCATATTCCAAGGCAAAGAAACATTGGTACTGGCACCATATCCGAAAGTATATGGTTCCTGATTGTTTTCCGAACGTAACTTGTTACGTTCAAAATTATAATTAATTGAACCATTGATAGTAAACTCAAACCAATCATTGCGGAATGTTCCATTCAGATTCTCTGCTAAAGTCAATGATGTACTTGTATTCTTATCATTCACCTTAGTACCTTCATTATAAAGGAAAGATACATCGTTTGTATAGTTGGCACGTGAAAAAGAATTAATTGTGAAACGTTTGTCTTTCAAAGCTGTATTAAACCCAAACATACCCATAGCAGTCCAATAACCATTAATATTCTCCGGCTGTGAGATTGTTCCACCAGTCGTCTGATTATAATTAGTCGCATTGGTAATTTTGTTTTGAGTCATATTAAAGTTGGCATGTGCCATCATTCCGCGTTGTTTATCAGCATTATATGTATTATAGAACAAGCGCATAGAGTGAGTAAAAGACGGTTTCAGTCCCGGATTACCTTTAGTGATTCTCAGCGGATTCGAGTCATCAGTTACATCCAACAGATTCTCCATACTCGGCTGGCTTGCACGTCCCCGATACGTAAAGCGTAACTGGCTCACTTTAGAAAAGCGGTAACGGAAATCAACATTAGGAGCGAAATTGAACACATTTCTTTTTACTACAGTATCTATTTCTGCTTTCTTATAATCCAACCTAGTGTTCTGTGGTTGCAAGGACATTCCAAAGTTAAATCTGTATTTCTCTCGGATAATATTCATCCCTGCATTAATATCATGGTTATAATATTTATACTGAGCATATTTACTCAAGTTCATATCCTTATTAGCTTCGTATCCTTCAGGCAACCCGTCACCGAAGTTCCAGAACCAATCTTGATTTTTTTCTGTTTCTGGGATCAAGCTATATGTACTTCTGTCACTTTCACTATATTTATATTGGAACTTATAACGGAATTGCAAAAAAGTTGCTTTCGCAATCGGCTCATTATAAGTCAGTTCAGCCGTATAATCGTAGTTTTTGGTCGGAGAAGTTATATATTGCTTACGCTCATCATCTTTCATTTTAGCATCAGGATCAAAATAACGTGTCAATGATTCACTAAATTGCTCACTATCGTTATCTCCATAACCAAACGTCCCACGAAAAGTTATATTTCGCCCCATATTATTCAACCTTCTGTTCACCTGTAAGGAAGCATTAGCAGACAAGCTATTACTTTCAGACGCAGACTCACTGTTACTGGCATTAACACGAATATCCTTCAAGGGATCATCCGTATTCGCCCACTGAATCTTATTCAAAAACTTATTAGGATCAGATACCAAGTTGAACGGATCTTCATTGAAAGTACCCGATTCGGAAATAGAATACCCTTTAGATTTCCCATAAGAAACATTTGGTCGGAAAATGATATTAGTCAATGTATCCGGCTTCCATTCCAAGCGGAAATCAGCATTAAAATTCATATTCTTATTACGATTTTTACTATTCGAGTTAGAATATGAATTTCCTTTATCCAAGAAACGCTCTGAATAGTTTTTAGAATCAGCATCGCGGTCACTATAATTATAACGGGCACTACCACCTAATTCGAGTTTCTCCGTTTGAGTGGCAAAATTAGCTCCAAGCATCTTGGTAGCAGTCAGACCATTGCTATTCCGAAAACGTGGTCCCCCCCCGCCACCGGAGAATCCCTGATCGTTCACATTATTAGCAGAACCTATTAAAGAGAACTGGCTGTTATCGACAAAGCGGTTCAGCATCAAGTTGCTTCCATAGCGGTCTTCCGTACCACCGGCAACACTAGCATTACCGAACCAGCCTTGGTTCATTCCTTTTTTTACTTTCAGGTCGAGAACCGTTTCCTCTTCCCCATCATCTATTCCGGTGACGCGAGCCAAGTCCGATTTCTTATCATACGTTTTCAGTTTATCAATCATATTGACCGGCAGATTCTTCAATCCGGTTTTCACATCACCGCCAAAGAACTCTTTACCGTCCACCATAATCTTCTTCACTTCCTTACCATTGATTTTGACATTACCGTCATCATCAATCTCGGCTCCCGGAAGTTTCTTTACCAACTCTTCGAGCATGGCACCTTCCGGAGTACGATAAGCTGTCGAGTTATATTCCAAAGTATCTTCTTTCACTACCACTTGCGGAGCCTCAGCAGTAATCACCGCTTCTTTCAGCATGACAGCGTCCGGTTCTAATGCGATTGTTCCCAACTTTTTATCGGGGGCATTGGCAGCCAGTTGAACCGGTACAAATTTAGTTCGGAAGCCGATATAGGAAACCTTCAATACATATTTCCCGGCTTTCACTTTGGGGAGAGTAAACCAACCTTGATTACTACTGGCTATACCAGCAGCATAAGCACTATCGGGCAACGACAACAATTGAACAGTAGCCTGTGCTGCCGGTTCCTTTGAGTCGGATTCCACAACACGTCCCGAAACAGTAATTACCTTATTCTGTGCAAAAATTGAGAAGGTGCATAGCAACATCAACACCAACCCTGCAGAAATTCTTTTCATTTACCTAAATTACGATTATATTAGTAGCAATAACAATGTCTTTTTG
>ERZ791802.2005-NODE-2005-length-13370-cov-7.624409_pt1 | contig 13370 bp, 14 predicted proteins | sample MGYA00510308_ERZ791802 | MGnify/ENA primary metagenome ERZ791802 (study PRJEB30046, sample SAMN00792028) | human gut metagenome | study: EMG produced TPA metagenomics assembly of the A metagenome-wide association study of gut microbiota in type 2...
TAGCATTACCGGCAGGGATTGGATAATTAAAGTCTTTAATTAAGAATTAGTATAAGAAAATTTTAGGAAATGCGTAGGTTAAATAGGAACGATACGACTGGGTTGACATAGAAAATGCACCTGCCGAAGCAGGTGCAGGAATGAAATCACATCATGGGGTTTTCCAATAGGTCTTCCACATTGCAGCCGAGAACACGGGACAACTTGTAGAGGATGTTTGCCTGTGCCTTGTCAATGCCATTGACCCGCTGTTCGTACATCTGAATGTTGCGCAGATTCACGCCGGATTGCTCTGCAAGCTCTGCCTGAGATAAGCCCCGGTTTTCGCGGATGCGCTTCAGGTTGGAATCGCCTTCCGCTGCTTTATAGAGTTCCTCCATGGTATCGATGAAACTTGTAATGTCCATCTCGTGGTAAACGGAATACATCCCAATGATCTTGGAAAGTGGAATGCGCTCAAAGATGTCCTTGAAACGACGGCCGGTAAACCATTGGTATTCTGCAACCGCCCAACCGGCCCAATATTCAGGGGAGCAGTCCTCTGCGTTGGTTGGTGCTGGCAGCTCCTTTGGACCATATGCCTTTGTGATGACCGCACGGGCCAGCTCAACACCGGACATCCCTGCGACATAGGCGGGGTTGCCTCGTTCAAATTGTTCGGCGTAACCGGTATTGATGAAGAGTGCTGTGATCCAATCCGGTTTTAATTTGCAGTCGTTGATCGCATAGTCGAAGAAAGAGGAAAGACGATCCTTGGCATTATTCAAATAAGATTTGCTGTATGCGTGGGTCATCGTTGCTCATCTCCTCCCTCAAGATATCCAGCACGAAGATGTCGTCCCGGTAAGACTTGCTTTTCTTGATCTCTTTACGGTAAGTATCCCTCGCTTTGGTATCTCTATCCAAGAACTTGGGGTAATAGACGCTCTTGCTGACCGGATAAGCATTCACGAAGTGCAGCCGATCAAAGCCTTTTTGAGAGATAACCACCGTCTGCTCACCGAGCTTGCCCAGCTTCAGAGCCCTGTTCAAACTCCGGAGCGGTAAAGTGTTTGACACAAAGGACTCTGCATACTGGAAATAGGAATTGTCTGCCCGATAACCGATCACAACATCGTAGCCGGTTAAATCAATTGAATAGTGGTCAATAAGATAGTCCCTTGCATCAACGGCAACTTCGGAGTCCAGCTTGAAGGTGCGGAACTGAAGCAGAAGAGCCATCCAGTTCAGGACCGTATGCGTTCCGTCCAACAGATTCAGCACCTTCAGCCCTTCCGTGTCAAAGTCGTAGCTGTTGACAAAACCGTCTGTGTTCTTTTTGCAGGCCCACTCACGAGCCATTTCATCGACGCGGGTACAGTAGAAACCCATGCCATAGTCGTTGCGCGGATTACCGATATGAATATCCGGAACCTCGATGATGTGGTCGGTTCCATGAAGCAGTTGAATGACGCTCATAATATGAAGCCTCCATTATCATTGCAATGATACAGCCGTATTATATCATCCTGATGATAGTTTTGTCAATAGGGCATGAGAATTCAATCCGAGGAATATGCCGCCTCCCTCCAAATTCTTCTGCTTCCGAAAAATATTTTGGAAACGAGCAAAAAACTGTGGGAATCTCGCGAAAAATTCGGCAAAGAGAAAGTGAGAGGGTATCTTCGTGGATTATGTTTGGAACGAAGGAAAGAAGCAAAGACGATGAGTGTGAGCACAGATACAGAGCGGATTTTCCGAATCGGTGGCTATGTAAAGCGGGCAAAACTGAATCTGCGCAATGAGCGTGAGATAAGAGCCTTTCATCGAAATGCGATTGAAAGACGGTTTGGTGATTTTGAGGATGGCACACTCGTGGATGTTTATATCGACATCACCAGTTATAAAGAAACGGCCAAGCGTCCTGAGATGCTGCGGCTTATGCGGGATTGTGCAGATGGAAAAGTGAATCTGATTTTTGCAGAAACCAAAGGATATTTGAGTGCAAACACACGAGAGTTCTGCTACTGGCTCCATTTCATTTTTATAAGATTAGAAAACCTACAAAAGGTGTGGGAAGAAAATACTACAGACAAATCGTCATATACGGCGGAATGCAAAGAATATCATCATTTACAATCAGATTTCTGGGATGGATGATATAGCAGCCGCCAATCCTGGCTTTGTATTTTTCCCTGAATTTCAGCAGAGAGTCCGTTGTGTAGCGTGTGCCGGATTTGACCTCAATGGGGTACATTTTGTACTTTGTTTTGCTGTTGTTGGAGATAATGAAGTCAATTTCAATGTCGTTGCGCTTTTTCTCCTCGCTGTAGTGGGTATAGAAGAACAGCCTATGGCCATTGGCCGTCAGCATTTGTGCAATGACATTTTCATACAGCATTCCCTCGTTCAGACCCAGCTTGCCGTCCAGAATTTGTTTGTAGACTTCATCCTCCAACAGCTCGTTTTCATCGAAAGCGTGGCTGACAAGCAACCCCGTGTCCCCCAGGTAGCACTTGATATAGGTATCGGATTCTGTCAGGGACAGACCCACGTTGGGGTCGCTGGCTCGGCGGCATTCGTTGGCAACCATGGAATCGGTCAGCCAGAAGAAGGTTTCCTCATACTGGTCAGCAGAAGAACCGGCTGCAATGCGATTGAACACCACCCGCTTTTCGTGCCGGGATAAAAGGCCGGGAATCTGGTCAAAAATAGCCAGCACCTTGGAGCGGTATTGTGCCTGAATCTTCATTATATCGTTCCGGTACAGTGCCAGAATGTCCCGCTTTTCCAGATCGGCCTTGCCAAAATCCTTCCGGCCTTCCAGGAACGCAACAATGCTCATGGGCATTCCGCCCACCAGCATATATTGCTTGAACAGGAGCATGGCCTTATTGTGGAGCGTCCGCTCCAAAGGCTCCCGCTTTTCAAAGCAGGTCTTGATATAGGCCACCATGGGCTTTTCCCCCAGCGCCCAGCAGAATTCCTCAAAGTCCAGGGGGTACATTTTCATCTGCCGTTCCTCGGAGGGAATTACAATGTCCTTCACGTTTTCCTTGATGGAAATGAGGGAGCCAGTTTCCATATAGTCATAGCGCCCATCGGCAACCAGGTACTTAATGGCCTCTCTGGCTTTGGGGAACAGCTGCACTTCGTCGAAGATGATCACACTGTCCCGCTCATGCAGCTGGACACCATACTGGACAGACAGCAGCATGAAGAATGTGTCCAGATCATTCAAATACAGCTGAAAGTATTCCTTTACATCACTGGATGCTTTCGCAAAGTCGATCAGAATATAGCTTTTGTACTCGTTCTTTGCGAACTCCTCCACAACCGTGGATTTTCCGATTCGCCGCGCACCCTCAATCAGCAGCGCCTTTTTACCGGCACACTCTGTTTTCCATGCCAGGAACTTGTCGTAAATCTTTCGCTTGAATAGCATACTGTTCACCTCTACGGGTATTTTAACACAGGTTTCTACAATACGCAATATTAGAATTGCAAGAAGTTTCGACAATACGCAGGTTTATAGCGGTGGGAATTTACAGCAATACGCAGGTTTATCACATTCAAAACTCCGGGATCAAATCCAGTTTTTCAAAGGCATCATCCGTAATCCGACTGAGTTTGTAGACAGCACTATCCGTGAGCGTTCTAAGTTCCTGCTCATCTTCATCCAGATAGGTACGCATTTCATTGAGCGCCTGAATCAGACCCAGGCGGGTGCCAGGGTTGTAGATTGCCATAAGCTCCTGTTCTTCAAAGGTAAAATCCATAGTCAAATCTCCTTTTCTATAGTTTTTCGTGGTTTTCGTTCGCTTGCCGACTGCGGTGGCTGCTCTTTCAGTTTTTTCAGGACAGAGGGCTTCTTCTCCCGCTGGACTGCCTCGGCCAAATCCATAAAGGAAATGGATTGCTCATTTTTCACCTGTTGCTCCAAATCAGATACTGTAGGCTTTTGCCCGTTGTTGATAATGCCGTCGATCATGCCGTAATCATCTTCTGTGGACATTTCAGCCGCTTTCAGGTAGTTTTCCGACATGAAACCGGGAAGCTCCTGGAAGCCAACGCTGTCGCAGTAGTGGTAAGACACCACACTGTCCTGCTTCGGCGCAACGATGTCGCTTACGGACAGGCTGTGGCCGGTAAAGTCCGCAGGACGGTTCATATTGAAAATTTCAAACAGGTTCTCCAAAGTAGCCGTCCGATTCTGCCCACAGACAACCGAATCGGTGTAAATGGTATCATAGTTATCCGGCAGCGGAGGCCTGGACAGAGATTTCAAACCCATGAAACGCACTTCCACGGGCGCATCCTGCTTTAACTGCATGATAGCGTAGGCATCTCCGGGAGCATTCAGAAACCGCTGGTGAACATCACGGTTAGGAACGGTATCATGGATATTCTGCCAATCCTCACAGGTAATGCCGAAGATGCCATCATGGCTTATAATGTCCTCGGCATCAAATACCATTTCAGCCGGTTTGTCCGGGTACAGAGTGAAAATCACCACATCCTTTTCCAGCAGCTCCATGGCCCGGTCTTTGGATAGCGGGTACATATCCGGGATGGTATACCCGCACTGTTCCGCCATGTGTGGGGTGATGGTCGGATCAGGAAGTGGAAGCCTATAATCCGGCTCCTGCTCTTTCGGCGGTGCCGGAGGTGGTACAGCTTCCGGTGCGGATTCCGGGGGTAAAACCTCTGGGCCGGTATCTTGCTCCTGTGTTTCTGTCTGGATACCCCGTTCCTTGCAGATTTCCCGGTAATGCTTTTCAATCCCGGTAATCAGCTCAGAGGAAGTCTTGTTTATGGTTTCCAGGCTGGCCCGCAGCTCTTTCAGTTCCTTGCCCTGGGACCAGGCAGCGATGTAGCCGAAGCTGTTGTCAGCGGTTTCAATGCCGAAATACTGGCAGACGGCATATACATTCATCAGATACATTCCTTGAGCCAACAGCCAAATGAAGGTACGCCAAGACCCACCTGCCGCTAACGGTATCAGCGGGACACAAGGTGGAGAGCGACCCCGAAACCATTCTGAAATATCTGGCAGCTACAGATACGGCCACGACAGGCTTAGGGTATAATGATACTTTTCTACGGAACCGGCGGAGTACCCGGCGGGGTGAGATTCCCATGGACCCGATTCGCTATCGGGCATCTGATGACTTCCTTTTCTGCATTTAGGGTTCGAGGAAAAATGAAATGCAGCGACGAAAGCCCCAAAGGATACTTTGAGGCTTTCGTGGATCAGCAATGATTCAATACTTTGAAAGGAGGATAACCCCATGGAAAACTGTAAGGTGATCGCCATCACAAATCAGAAGGGCGGAGTCGGTAAGGCAACAACCACAGTCAACCTCGGCGTGGGTCTTGCAACTGCCGGTAAAAAGGTTTCGCTGGTCGATGCTGACCCACAAGGTAGCTTGACGGTGAGCCTCGGAGTGAAAAATCCGGACGCTCTTGATGTGTCGCTTTCGTCCCTTATGCAGTCGGTCATGGAAGATGAACGGCTTTCGGGCAATGCGATTATCAAGCACAAAGAGGGTGTGGATCCTTTTAAGGTTAGAGATGACGAGGATATGATGCAGCTTGTGGAGAGTGTCAAAGAGCGTGGAATCATTACTCCTGTCACCCTTCGGCCCAAAGAGGATGCAGCGTATGGATATTGAGCGGGTCAGAACTGCACTGAAAATGTTGGCCCCGGAAGAACGAGCCATCATTCAGGATTTTTTCTTCACAGAATCCCCGGTGCCTGTTAAGGAGCTTGTGGAAAAATACGGAATGTAGTCTTGCTTTGCTGCCCATGCAAATAGGGCATGAAGATACTGGTAGGGATGATTGAATCTTGCAGGACTGGTTTTGGGGATGTCAGCGAAGTATTCCAGAATTTCAATCTTCAGGACATCCACATCCAAGGAGTTTTGGGATTGTTCAAGAAACTTGTCGATGTACTTTTTGTAATCGTTCAGAGTTCGCTCACGGACTTTCTGAGCCTTTTTCAGGGCAAGAAACTCATTGGCAACTTCTGCCAAAGTTCGGTCATCACAGACCATTTTCATTCGCATACTTTGCACCTCACAATTTGTCAAAGCCGTAGGCTCAGAAGCATTTTTTGAGTTTCTTGAAATCAGTGATTTGAACTTTTAGACAACAAAAAATTGGGAATTCACTGCGTTAATCTGTGAATTCCCAATTTTGGCAGGGGCACTAGGACTTGAACCCAGAGCCTACGGTTTTGGAGACCGCCGCTCTACCAATTGAGCTATACCCCTATATATTGAAGGCGGAAGGCCTAAAGAATCTGGTGGGCCTTCAGGGATTTGAACCCGGGACGATCCGGTTATGAGCCGGAGGCTCTGACCAACTGAGCTAAAGGCCCATGAAAATCACGGGTGCATTCAGTCACCACGGGGAATATTATAGCATCGAACCAGTCGCCTGTCAAGGGATTTCTTTGGAAAGTATGGGAAAATATGCAGCGCCCTCCGCTTCTCAAACAGCTTGCGTTTCGGCGAATAGCAACACGCCGCCATATCTCCCGCCAGACTCCCCGCCTTTTCCTGTCCATTAAAATCTGGGTCATTCACCATTTCGGATGGAGCTTCCCCTGGGTATATCTCTTCCCGATCATGCTTGTGTTCAACATTCCCATTGTTAACTTTATCAGAATGTACCTCCCTTTCATGCTCGGCGATATTTCAATGCGGATTGGGAAAAAGGCGTCGGGTCCTGATAAATAAGCAAGGCCGGCATCCATAAGATTTTTTGCCCTTTTTTGTGCAAAAGCACTTGCATATTTGGGTTGCATATGCTAGTATAACAAGGATATGGAAAAAAGCGTTGAATGGGCTGCCTTGTGTTGGTTTGCGGCGTCAGAGAGAGCGGGATGGTGAGATCCGCTTGCGTGCAATGCCGGGCTTTCTCCCAGGAGCTGCCGCTTGAACGAAAAGTAGAGTTGGCCGCGTGACTGCGTTAACGGTCTTGGATGTGTCTGCATCCGAAAAGCGCGCCGTTTCGGCGAATTGCGGGTGGTACCGCGGAAGGAATGCCTTTCGTCCCGATTGTGGGATGGAGGGTCTATTTTTTTGTAGTTTACCTTTCAGGAGGAATGAACATGAAAGAACAGTTAGAGCAAATCAAGGCCAATGCCCTGACAGCCCTGGAGGCTGCCGCCACCCCGGCGGCTCTGGAAGAGCTTCGCGTCAGGCTGCTGGGCAAGAAGGGCGAGCTGACCGCCGTCTTAAAGCAGATGGGCAAGCTCTCCGCCGAGGAGCGCCCCGTCATGGGTCAGCTGGCAAACTCCGTCCGGGCAAGCATCGAGGAGGAGCTGGAAAAGCGGAAGGCGGACATCCACGCCGCCGCCCTGGAAGCCAAACTGGCTGCCGAGTCCATTGACGTGACCATCCCCGGCAAGACCGTGTCCATCGGCCATCAGCACCCCATGAATCAGGTGCTGCAAACCATCAAGGACATCTTTGTGGGTCTGGGCTATCAGGTGGTTGACGGCCCCGAGGTGGAGCTGGCGGACTATAACTTCACCCGGCTGAACATTGAGGAAGGCCATCCTTCCCGTGACCGCTCCGATACCTTCTATTTCACCGACGACGACAGCGTCCTGCTCCGCACCCAGACCAGCCCCATGCAGATCCGCTACATGGAAAAGCACAAGCCCCCGCTGTGTATGCTGGCTCCCGGCCGCGTATTCCGCAAGGACGAGGCCGACGCGACCCACTCCCCCATGTTCCATCAGATCGAGGGTCTGGTGGTGGCGGAGAACATCACCATGGGCGACCTGAAGGGCGCGCTGACCACCATCATGCGGAAAATCTACGGAGAGGACGCCGTGATGCGGTTCCGTCCCCATCACTTTCCCTTTACCGAGCCGAGCTGTGAAATGGACATGCAGTGCCACAAGTGCCATGGCACCGGCGAAATTGACGGTCAGGTCTGCTCCACCTGCCACGGCGAGGGCTGGATTGAACTGCTGGGCGCCGGTATGGTACACCCCACGGTTCTGGAAAACTGCGGCATCGACCCCGAAAAATATTCCGGCTTCGCCTTCGGCATGGGTCTGGAGCGTATGGCCATGGGCCGCATGAAGATCAACGACCTGAGACTGATTTTCGACAACGACATCCGGTTCCTGAACCAGTTCTAAGGAGGGAAAAACAATGAAACTCAACAGAAAATGGCTGAACGAGGAATTCGTAGACCTTTCTAACGTCTCCGATAAGGAATTCGTGGAAACCCTGACCGTTTTCGGTCAGAAGGTGGAAACCTGGGAGCGGCTGGACGCGGAAATCAAAAACGTGGTCGTGGGCAAGGTTCTGTCCATGGTGCGTCATCCCAATTCCGACCATATGTGGATTTGCCAGGTGGACGTGGGGGGCGATGCCCCCGTGCAGATCGTCACCGGCGCCCAGAATGTCCATGAGGGCGATCTGGTACCCGCGGCGCTGCATAACTCCTGGCTCCCCGGCGGCGTCCACATCACCAAGGGCAAGCTCCGGGGCGAACCGTCCAATGGTATGCTCTGCTCCTTCTCAGAGTTGGGTCTGACCCAGAACGACCTGCCCGGTGTGTTCGCCGACGGCATCTGGATTCTCAACGACGAGGACTGCACCATCGGTGAGGACATCAACCTCGTCATCGGCAACGACGATACCGTTGTGGATTTTGAGATCACCAACAACCGCCCGGACTGCTACAGCATCATCGGCCTTGCCCGGGAAGCTGCCGCCGCCTTCGGCAAGCCCATGCGTCATCACGAGCCTGTGGTTCACGGCTCTGACGCCGGGGATATTTACGACCATCTGGACGTGGACGTTCCCGCGACCAGGCTGTGCAACCGCTACACCTCCCGGATGGTGGCCAACGTAAAGATCGCCCCCTCCCCCAAGTGGCTGCGCCGCCGTCTGCGCGCCAACGGCGTGCGTCCCATCAACAACATTGTGGACATCACCAACTACGTCATGCTGGAATACGGTCAGCCCATGCACGCCTTTGATTACCGCTACGTTTCTTCCGGCAAGATCGTGGTGCGGGAAGCCGAGGACGGCGAGACCCTGACCACTCTGGACGGCAGCGTGCGCAATCTGAAGGCCGGTATGCTGGTCATCGCCGACGAAAATAAGCCCATCGGCCTTGCGGGTATCATGGGCGGTGAAAACTCCGAGATCAAGGACGACACCGCCATGGTGGTCTTCGAGTCCGCCAACTTCGACGGCACCTCCATCCGCCAGACCGCTCTGGCGCTGGGTATGCGCACCGAAGCCTCCGGCAAGTTTGAGAAGCGTCTTGACCCCATGATGACCGTCCCCGCCGTGCAGCGCGCCTGCGAGCTTGTGGAAATGCTGGGCTGCGGCGACGTGCTGAACGGCACCATTGATGTGATCAACTACGTCCCCGAGGAAAAAGCGCTGCCGCTGGAGCCGGAGAAGATCAACCGTCTGCTGGGTACCAATATCTCCAAGGAGGACATGGTCAAGTACCTGAACCGGCTGGAAATCCCCGTGGAGGGTGACACCATTCTGGTTCCCTCCTTCCGTCCCGACCTGAACCTGATGGCGGATATCGCCGAGGAAGTGGGTCGTTCCTACGGCTACAATGAGATTCCCACCACCGCCTTCAAGACCTCTACCCAGGGCGGCTATTCCCCCGTGATGAAGCTGGAAGCCAAGGCCGGAACCCTGTGCCGCGCCATGGGCTACAGCGAGATCATTACCTATTCCTTTGTCTCCCCCACCGTCTTCGACCAGATTCGCCTGCCCGCCGATTCCCCTCTGCGGAATGCTCTGCGCATCCAGAACCCCCTGGGCGAGGACACCTCCATCATGCGCACCATCGCCCTGCCCTCCATGCTGGAAATTCTCTCCCGGAACAACGCCTACCATAACAAGGCCGTGAAGCTCTACGAGCTGGCGAAGATCTACCTGCCCGTAGCCGGTCAGCCTCTGCCCCAGGAGCCGAAGATGCTGGTTCTCGGCACCTACGGCGCAGGCGAGACCTTCTTCACCCTGAAGGGCGAGCTGGAAGCCGTCTTCACCGGTCTGCGGCTGAAGAAGGCGGCGTACACCGCCGTGAAGGACAACCCCAGCTACCACCCCGGCCGCTGCGCCAGGGTGAGCATCGACGGCGTGGACGTGGGCGTGATGGGTCAGGTGCATCCTCTGGCGGCTGCCAACTACGGCATCGACGCCGACGTTTACTGCGCCGAGATCGATTTCACCAAGCTGTTCGATATGCAGCTGCCCGACGCCACCTATACCCCCCTGCCCAAGTATCCCACCGTGTCCCGTGACCTGAGCCTCATTTGCTCCGAGGATGTCACCGTCGCCCAGGCGGAAGCCGTCATCACCGCCGCTGCCGGAAAGCTGCTGCGGGACGTGAAGCTCTTCGACATCTACCGCGGCCCCGGTGTTCCCGAGGGCAAGAAGAGCATGGCCTTTTCCCTGGAGCTGCGGGCGGATGACCGCACCCTCACCGATACGGACTCCGAAGCCGTGGTGACCAAGGTTCTGGCCGCGCTGAAGGAAAAGCTGGACGCTGCGCTGAGATAATTGAGAGACTTTGGCTAGAATTCCGCTAAGATTCACAAAAAATTCCAATTTCGGGGCTTTACAGCCCGAAACAATTCGGTTATAATGACGGTAGTACAAATATAAAAGGAGGCTGAAACCATGACGGATAAGGACACTGTAAAATTCACCGTTCCAAGCGATGACAAAGAGAATATGCGCCGTATTCTCCGGAATGTGTATGAAGCCCTCACCGAAAAAGGCTACAACCCCGTCAACCAGATCGTCGGCTACCTGCTCACAGAGGACCCCACCTATATCACCAACTATAACAACGCCCGGAGCATGATCTGCAAAATCGACCGGGACGAGCTGATGCAGGTGCTGGTGCGCGAGTACCTCTTCAGGAAGGAAGCCCAATAACCTGACCCAGCCAAGGGGCTTTTGCCAAGGCAAAAGCCCCTTGCTTTTTGGCCGTGAGCTTGGGGAACCTCTGAATAAATCGCCTTCGGCTGGCGGCGAATCTTTTGCCCCATCCGCGCAGTTCTGAAAGCGGGAAATACACAAAGTATTCCGCCGCTTTCAGAACTTTCGGCTGAGCCAAAATCTTCTGCCGCCAGCTCTCGTCGATTTAATCAGAGCTTCCCCTGAAATATGCAAACAAATGCGGCCGACATGCACCTTGACAATCTCATACTTTCCCCCTCCGTCTTTCCGTTTTTCAACCTTTTTTTGGGAAAAGTTATGTTAACAAGGGTCGTTTCCCGACCGTTTCCAACAAAAAGCTTGACATTCTCATTACAGTATGTTACAATCTGATTACATTTTGCATAGGAGGTACCTTTGATGGCTGATGAAAATGCAGTTCTGATGTATAAAGGACATCCGCTGATGCGGAAGGACAACTTGATTTACTACGGCTCCATGGCCGACAGTCACATCGTTATGCTTCAGGTTCTCGAGACCAGGAAGGTGAACGATCTGGACGTTGCCACCCGGGTTTCCGTGCAGCTCCAGCTGACCGACCCCACCGCCAGAAGCCGCGACCGGATCGTGAAGAAGAGCGAAAAAGACGGCCTGTACACCGCCCTTGACTTTGGCTGTGTCTGGCTGGAACGCGCACTGGCCGGTAAATAATTCACCCCTTTCCCCGATATCCGGATGATATCGGAGTTCCCCGCAGTCTCACTTTAGGCTGCCTACCAAAGACGGAGGCAAAAGTATGAAGATCAAAAGGATCCTTAGCATGGTGCTGGCACTGGTGCTGTGTATCGGCGCCATGTCCATCACCGCATTCGCCGCAGAAGAAACCATGTACGGCATCGGATTTGTGGCTGCCAGCTCCCTGCGGCTTCGCAGCGAACCCAACGTAAGTTCCGCGACCCTTGTCTATGCCCCCCGCAATGACTGCGTGGCGGTCATCGGCAAAACCGGCGAGTGGTACAAGGTCAATTACAACCTGCAAGTCGGCTACATGCACCAGGACTATCTGAAGGTACTTACCCGGGAAAACGCCGAGCTTGGCTATGGCGAGGTTTCCGGCAGCGGCGTCAACCTGCGCTCCGGCCCCTCCACTACCTACGGAAAAGTGGCCGTCGCTTCCGGCGGCGAGAAATGCTACATTCTCGGCCTGAACAACGGCTGGTACAAGGTCATCTACAATAGCAGCATCTGCTATATCCGCAGCGACTATCTGCGCCTGACGGAAATTCCCTACGAAAATCAGGCATCTCCCAACAGTCCCAAATTCTATCGTCTCGGCAAGTCCACCGGCGTCGCCCCCAGCGCCGCCGCGCTGAACGGCACCGTATCCGCGGGAAGCTCCGCCTCTGCGGGTTCTTCCTCCGCCGGTTCTGCCCCCTCCGCCGCCGGTTCCGACATCGTTGCGGAAGCCCAGAAGTATTTAGGTACCCCCTACGTTTACGGCGGCGCTTCTCCCAGCGGCTTTGACTGCTCCGGCTTCGTGTACTATGTTCTGAAACAGCTGGGCTTCTCCCCCTACCGCACCCCTGCCGACCAGTACAATCAGGGTACTTACGTGGATAAGGACAGCTTGCAGCCCGGCGATATCGTTTTCTTTGCCGGTACATATGCCAGCGGCATTTCCCATGTGGGCATTTACGTTGGCGGCGGCCAGTTCATCCATTCCCCCAATTCCCGCTCCACGGTCTCCTATTCCGACCTCACCAGCGGCTACTGGGCGCAGCACTATTACGGCGCGCGGAGAATGGTGTGACACCAAAAATAAAGATTTCCCAGACGTCGAATTTGGCGTCTGGGTTTTTTTATCAGATTGAATCACAAAAGCAAGCACGACACATACTAGAAACACCTCGGTTCCACAGAAAAACGAAAAGCAGGTGTTTTTATGGCAAATCAAAAGCGGGGACGGCAGAGTTTCATTCTGCCAAACCCACCGGTCATTACCCACTGGGCAAGCGTGGCCGGGAAAAAGGAGTCCGAAGGTCCTCTTGCCCATACCTTCGACATCAAATCTCAGGATACCTATTTCGGGCAGAAAACATGGGAACAGGGCGAAAAACAGATGCAGAAGCTGGCGCTCGGGAAGCTGGCCGAAAAAGCCAACATGAAGATGGAAGACTTCGACCTTGTTTTCTCCGGCGACCTTCTGAACCAGTGCATCGGTTCGTCCTTCACCCTGCGCAATCTGGGTATCCCCCACCTGGGGCTGTACGGCGCTTGCTCCACCATGGCGGAAAGTCTGCTGCTGTCCTCCATGGCGGTGGGCGGCGGCTTCGCGGACAACGCGGTGGCTATAACCTCCTCCCACTTTGCCTCCTCCGAGCGGCAGTACCGCTTCCCTCTGGGCTACGGTGGGCAGCGGACGCCCACCGCCCAGTGGACGGT
>ERZ791802.2007-NODE-2007-length-13355-cov-2.300977_pt1 | contig 13355 bp, 9 predicted proteins | sample MGYA00510308_ERZ791802 | MGnify/ENA primary metagenome ERZ791802 (study PRJEB30046, sample SAMN00792028) | human gut metagenome | study: EMG produced TPA metagenomics assembly of the A metagenome-wide association study of gut microbiota in type 2...
TCAACTTTACATAATGATAAACATATTTTGAATATGTATCACAATCGGGAACCCCGCTTTTATAATACGGTCACTTATGAGGGTAGGAGTTGGCATCTTCCTATCTCTGGAAAGGCGGAGTACGGTTCATATTTCAGTAAGGGGGGAGATTCCGACAACAGTTCACAAGATCATCCGAAAGCTGGATATTTATTGTACAAGTTTAAGAACCGTACTTTATTGGATACCGGAAATAATGTGAAAACTTGGGCTCGTCCTTGGATATTGTTCCGTTTGGCTGATTTTTATCTTTATTATGCTGAAGTGTGTAATGAAATAAATCCTTCTGATCCTAAAATTATAGAATACATAGATAAAATCAGAGACAGGGCTGGTATACCAGGATATAAAGAATTGAAAGACAATGGAATAAAAAATATAGTCGGGGACTATGAAGCACAGAAAATAGCTATTCGTCGTGAACGCATGGTAGAATTATTTGCTGAAGGAAATTATTATTTTGACATTCATCGTTGGATGAGTTGTCTGGATGAGAATGGAGAAGATCAGCCATATGTTCGTACTGGAATGGACCTTAACTCACGTGCGGCTAAATTTAATTCTAGTAAGATTCCAACTGAGTTTTATGATGAAGTAGGTGAAGGCTCTTATTACAATAGAGTTGTTGTAGAGAAACGCGTTTGGAATAAGGAGATGCTATTGTATCCTGTACCTTATGATGAAATACAAAAAAGTAATTTGCTTGTACAAAATCCATTGTGGAACTAATAAAATTGATATTATAAAATGAAGAAGTATATAATTATTATCATATCGTTGTTTCTTGGCTTTTTAAATGTTTCGGTTTTTGCCACTAATGAGAAGATACCTTATACTAAAGTAGAGATTAAATTATTGATGAAAAAGGTTGCCGATTGGCAGATTAAACACCAAAGAGAGGTAAGGCATCATCCATTAGACTGGACAAATGCTACTTTGTATATTGGTATGGCCAAATGGGCGGAATTGGCTGATAAAGTTGATAAGGACGAGAAGTATTATAAATGGTTAGTAAATGTAGGAAATCGTTATTTGTGGAAAGCCAACAAACGGATGTATCATGCAGATGATTTAGCCGTTTGTCAGATGTTCATAGATGTCTATAATCGATATAAGGATAAATCCATGTTAAAACCGACTATCGAACGTATTGATTGGATTATCGATCATCCTTCTAAAGGTTCTTTGATAATTGATTATGCCAATCAGACTACACTGGAACGTTGGAGTTGGTGTGATGCTCTGTTTATGGCTCCTCCTATTTTCACCAGATTATACAAGGAAACGGGCAATGAAAAATATCTACAATTTATGGATAAAGAATATAAAGCTTCTACTATTTTCTTGTATGATTTGGAAGAAAAAATGTTTTTCCGTGATAGCCGTTATTTTTATCAACGTGAAGCCAATGGTAAAAAGGTATTTTGGGGAAGAGGCAATGGATGGGTACTTGGCGGACTAACTGAGATGTTGAAAGACTTGCCTAAAAAAAACAGTTACCGTAATTTTTATGAGGAACTGTTCGTAGAGATGTGTGGACGCATGGTGGAGATTCAGCAACCGGATGGATTCTGGCATGCCAGTTTATTGGATCCGGAAACTTATGCCGCTCCAGAAACCAGCTGTACAAACTTTATTATATATGCATTAGCATACGGCATTAATGAGGGATTACTGGACAAAGCTACTTATCTGCCTACTTTATTAAAATCTTGGAAAGCAGTGCTGGGGACGATCGATAGTGAAGGGAAATTGGGTTATGTACAACCTATTGGTGCTGATCCGAAAAAAGTAACTAAAGATATGACAGAAGTATACGGTGTTGGTGCTTTTTTAATGGCTGGAACAGAATTATATAAGATGGCCGAATAAGTATTAATAATTAAAGGTTACCTCTTGAATGTAGGTACAAATTTATCAGGTAGCCTTTAAAAAAACTTTTTCAGTAGATATTATAAAAAATACGGAACATAAAATGTTTTGATACTCATCTGAATTCATAATTGATAATCCCGAGAAATGGCGTTTTATTTCAGGATTATTTGGGAATAGCTGAATCTTAAACAAATGGAAATATGAGAAAAATTTTAATTATAGTTCTACTTTTTGTAGTAGGACTTCCTTCTTACACTCGAAATACAAAAACATTCCGCCAATGGGGAGAGGAATCCTTGAAAGTGATTGATACCTATTTGAAATCGGATAAAGGTACACTTCTATATTGTGAAAAAGCTTCAAGTTCAACGCCGGCCTTCGTATGGCCAACAAGTATCCAGATTAAAGCTTTGATTTATGCCGGGCGTATAGAAGATGCCAAGAAACTGGTGGATAATGTCAATCAGTATTATTATGTTTCTTATAATGGTTATTACGCTTATGACGCCAGTTATCGTGGAAAGGGTGGGAGCCGTTATTATGACGATAATGCTTGGATGGTTAAGGACTTGCTGGACTTGTATGCTGTTACACAGAACAGTGACTATTTAACGAGAGCTACAGTGGTCATGAAATTTTGTCTGAGTGGTGAACTGCCGACAGGAGGCATTCAGCTTAATGAGAATCCCAACCATGAGAAACATGGAAAGTGGGTTACTTGTGCTACTGCTCCAACTGCTGTCTGTTGCTTGCGCCTATATCAGATTACTAATCAGCAGAAGTATTTGAATGACGGCATCCGTCTATACAAATTTATGAAGAATGATGCCGGTTGGGGTATTGGAGCTGGTTATCGTGGATATGAAAATGCGGTTGTGATGCAGGCTTCTATGCTTTTATACACCATAACAGGCGAACAGGAATATTTAGATGATGCTTACCGGCTGGCTTATGGCATGGAGTCTCATTACATCGATTGGAAAACTCACCGATTGAATGAAACCGGTCAATGGGGTGGTCATGACATGACAGACGCCTATGTTGAACTCTACAAGATAGATCAAAATCCGAAATGGCTCAATCTTGCAGCGGGTTATGCGGTTTATTTGCATGACAATTGTAAAGACGAACTTGGCTTTTATCCCGAATACTGGAACGATCTGACTACTTCACAAGATAGTAGAAGACAATTGTTATATCAGGCTTCGGCAGCATCTACTTTTCTGAAACTGGCTACGGTTTCTTTTGAAACAGCCCTAACTACTACTCCTGTTGGTCTTTTTCAGAACGTGGATTATAACCAAGGAAAACTCAATAATCAATGGAGTATAGGACTGGAGGTAGGAAACTACACACAAGAGGATCTATGGCGCTTGGGAATGACCGATAACAAAATGAATTTTAAAGCAGCGCTGTCGTCCATTGAGATTGCAGACGGTTATAAAGTAACCATATATAAAGAGGGTGATTTTACTGGTGATTCTCGGGTTATGTATAAATCGTCATCCGATTTACAAAGTTGGCGTAATGTGGTAAAGTCCATTGTTGTTTCCCGTATTGATGATACCGGCATGCAATCAGAAAATCTAAAGGCATCATTGAAAATATATCCATTGCAAACTTCCGATTTTATTTATTTGGAAAATCTTAGGAAAGAGACATCTGTTAAAGTTCTGAACCTGAGTGGCGTTTCTGTTTTTTGTGAAAATCTACCAGGCGAGCAGTATACATTGGATATGACTCCTTTTTCACGAGGAATGTATCTGATATCAGTAAAATCTCCAGATTATGACCATATAATAAAAGTATTAAAGTATTAGTAGAGTTAATCTTACATATTATGAATATTAAAAATTTAAAGTTATGAAAACAAAATTATCTTTTTTAATTGTAGCGATTAGTGTTTGCATGAGTGCATTGGCAGTAGAAGTTCCTGCTAAATTATTTGTGCGTGGTACAGCTTTGGCCGAATCTTCCGTAGCAATGGAGATGAAACGTATCAATGAAGATTTTCCAAAGTTCTATATGGGCGAGGGAAGTATCAGTAACACTTATGAATTGTTTACTGCATTGAAAACAGGTAGTTATGAATTTGCCACTTCGGCTGACGGTGGTGCTTTAATTCAGGCTGCCACAATCACAGTGGACGGTGGAGAGAGTTTGGTTCCATATCGTATTCGCGTTAATTTTGACGAAGCAACGCCGGTGGTATCCGTACTCAAAGTGGATGAAGTTATTTTGTGGGCGCCTTCTAAAAAGTATGTTATAACGAATTTGGAGTATGTAGGTAATTCAACGTTCTACAACGACTATGTTGAATATATCAAAGCAGATTGGGGAGACGAAAGATATCGCATCCGGGTTTATACGGAAGACGGAGAATATACGACTTATGGATATAAGTTGAGAGCTGTTTCGGCTCCTGATAATGATAGTAATGAAGATGAAAAATTACCGGGTTATTTTGATTTGTATACCACTACCAATATTGAGGGCTGGGACGAAACGATAGACGGAGAAAAATTCTATGGCAGCGAATATAAATTATCTGTAAAACGCAGAACAGCCAATCCGTTGCTTCCTTTCAGCGTGAAAGTTATTTTTAGCACTTCTAAAAATTATACACACGAGCTGAGAGATTATGATCCTACTTCTATTCGTGAAAACAAGATGCAGAATGTGAATATTTATCCTACTATAATTGACAACAGCACCACTGTGTCGGTTGCCGAAGGTGCATTTTCTGTCGAATTTGTTTCTATAACCGGTGTGTCGGTGCTGAAAGTCAATTCTTCCGGAAATGTATTGAATTTGGAAGGATTGGATATGGCAAGTGGAATGTATCTGGTAAAAATTGTTCAGGATAACAACGTTTTATCAGTGAAACGTGTGATTAAATTGTAAAAGTGAGTGGGGAGAAGTTGTGGAGATATACAGCTTTCTCCCCTTTTGTGTTTTACGAATTGTAAAACTGGTTTTTATATTTGTAACAATGTCTAATACTCTTCTTCCAAGATTTCAGGAAGAAGCACAATCATTATTTATTATGGAACGATTTTATAAAAAAAGTTTGATTTTTTCTCTTCTCCTTATCGGAATATTCCAGTTTGTATTTGCTCAGAACGGTACCTATTCAAAGCGGTATTACAAACAACAGAAGGTTACGTTCAACAGACCGAATGGAGCCTATACCAATCAATTACTTTTAGAAGATTTTGGAAATGGCAAATATTACACGGATCGTGACCACGCGACAATCGTAGACAGTACTTATCAGATAAAGTTTAAAAAAGGATGCAAGGTTGGCGGCACGGGGGCGGCTGTGATTGTGAGTACCCCCAAGCTAAAGCAGTATACAATGGAATATCTTATTAAATATGATAACAATTTTGAATCGGGTTTGCACGGCAAGCAATTTGGTTTTAATTTAGGAGTAGGGTATTCGGGAGGGGCTTCTGATGCGGCTACGAAGAATGGTGACGGAGGAAGTGTACGTCTGCAGTTTGATGCACACGACGATTGTATTTCTAATCAGCTGTATGTTTATTATTCGGATATGACCACAGAATACGGTTGTAATCCCGGTGATCAGAAATATGATATGCAACGGGGAGTATGGAATAAGATAAAACTGACTGTCACTATGGAAACTTCTTATGAAGCTAAAGACGCCCGTATTGAAGTGTGGTGCAATGATGAAAAGAAAATAGATGTGACGGGGCTTTCTCTTGTTCGCAAAGATGAGCATCGTTTGATAACCGGTATTTGTTTTGAGTCGTTCCCCGGGGGCGGAGGTATCTATCCTACACATGATAATTATCTTTATATTGATGATATGACTTGGTATCCCGGTGAAGATAATGAAGCCTTTAAAAGTACTCCCAATGAATTGTATATGAGAGGGGATGCATTAGCCGAGTCTCTTTCTCCCTTGAAAATGCAGCGGATAGTGGAAGGTTTTCCTGAAAGTTATAATGGAAATTTAGTAACGAGCAATACTTTTGAATTGATTACATCGTTGAAAACCGGAAGTTATTCGTTCTCTGCTTCGGAAAATGGTGAAGATAAAATTCAATCGGAAGACATTACAGTAAATGAGACAGAAGGCGTTCCGGTTCCTTATCGGATCCGGGTAAATTTTGATGATGATATTCCATCGGTTACGATGGAGAAAATAACCGGAGCCGTATTATTTGCCCCTTCTAAGAAATACATAATAACCGATTTGAATTATACTGGAAACTCCACTTTCGAAGTGGAGAATCTCCAGTATAACGGTTCTACGTGGGGAGATCCGAGATATCGTATCCGACTTTATCTGGAAGATGGTTCTATGGCTACTTACGGATATATGAAAGGTAGTATTTCTGCTCCGAATGATGATAGTAATTCATCCGGTTATTTTGAACTGTTTCCAACAACCAATATCGATGATTGGTTTGAAACGATTGATGAAATTAAGTATACGGGAAATGAGTTTAAATTGTCTTCGAAAAGAAGAGGGGAGGGGTATGATTTGGCACCGTTTAATATGAAGGTAGTTTTCAATCCTCTTGGGAATTATTATCATGTCATAAGCGATTATGTAGATACTCCTCCTGTAGGCATTGCCGGAGAGCGGGGGAAGGATATTAGAGTTTATCCAACTTTTTTTGATAAATATATTATGATCCAAGGTGATGAGGATGGAATGTCGGTTGAATTATATAATGTATCCGGAAATAAATTGATACAAACCTATACCGGAACTTCCATTTGCCGATTAGAGAATCTGGATATTCCCAGAGGGGTTTATCTTTTGAGAGTCTCGACCCGGAATAATGAGACGGTGACAAGACGTGTAATCAAGTATTGATCTCTTTCTTCTTAATTAAATAAAGATTCGGGTATTGAAATAAGCCCTATTTAAAAATTGAATAAAATTGATAATTTATGCAGCTCTTCTTCTTAAATGGTGCTATCAGCTTTTCTCCTAAAAAGATAGGTTGGCTTCTGGTTTTTCTTTTAATGGTTCATCATACAGTATTGTGTCAGGATTCCAATCGACCGGTTCATATTTTTACGCTGGATACTCCCGATTATACTCATAGTCCATATACCGGAATGACGCGGAAACATTGGATAGATGCGGCGAAATACATGCTTGAGGGAGCTTTCGGCTATATTCATGACACAAATGATGCAATGAAATTTCCCAAACAGAAAGGCAAGAGTTATCCCAATAAGGAAGAACAAATTCCCACAGAGAAATTAGAAGGACTTTGCCGCACATTATATATTGCCGCTCCTTTATTAAAAGAAAATCCCGGCCTGGTTCTAAATAATATAAAGGTCGCAGATTATTACAGACAACAATTAGTGAATATTATCACTCCGGGGCATCCGAGCTATATATCTCCCCGGACAAAGAATGCCATCTCTCAGAATCTGGTGGAATTTGGAGCTTTATCCATATCCTTGTTTTCAATACCCGAAATCTTATGGAATCCCTTGTCGCAACAACAAAAAGATGCATTGGCTCATACCATGTTGAGCTATGCGGATGGTCCTACTGTACCGTCTAATTGGCGTTTCTTTAATTTGTTTGTATTTAGCTTCTTTAAAAGTGTGGGATACGAGGTAAATGAACCGCTTATGAAGAAGTTTCTGGATCTGTCTTTGGCCGATTATCGGGGTGAAGGATGGTATATAGACAATTCTTCTTACGATTATTATAGTATGTGGGCTTATCAGATGTATGGTCTTCTTTGGAGTGAATATTTCGGAAAAGAAAACTATCCGGAATATGCGAAACGCTTTATAGATAACTTTAAAGAGATGACCGGGACGTATCCGCTCATGTTTGGACGTAACGGGCAGATGATAATGTGGGGACGCAGTATTACTTATCGTTTTGCAGCCGTTTCTCCATTTTCTTTGGCGGGATATATGAATGATGATTCTGTAAATTATGGTCATTTACGTCGTATTGCTTCCGGCACTTTGTTGCAATTCCTTCAGAATCCGAATCTGCTGGCGGATGGAGTGCCTACCTTGGGGTTTTATGGTGCTTTTGAACCGGCAATTCAAGGATACAGTTGTCGTGGCAGTGTGTACTGGATGGGAAAAGCTTTTTTAAGCTTATTATTGCCGGAATCCAATCCTTTTTGGTCGGCTCAGGAAAATGAAGGCATTTGGGGTACGAAAGATCGGAAGAATCCGGTTAAAAACACATTCCAGAACGGTGCAAAGATTCTCATCACAGACTATTTGGAAAGCGGTATCAGCGAAATTCGTACCTCAACGGAGATGCCGGCCAATGCGCGTGAAGATTGGAGATATTCGGAAAACTATAACCGGTTGTCTTATAGCAGTGAATTTCCATGGATGGCAGATGGAGCGAATGGCGAAGTGGCAATGAATTATACTTTTAAGAAAGCGGATGAAGGATGGAAAGCATTGTCCGTGTATCGATTTAAGCGTTTCGAGCAAGAGGTATATTATCGGGAGGCTTGGTTGAGAAACGATACCGACATCGAATTTCAATTGGCTGATATATTATTGCCTGATGGTGTTTTGCGCGTTGATAAAGCTATGTCCGTGAATCCGGTTGAAGCCCATCTGGGGCATTATGCTCTCCCTCACCTGACAAATACGATAAAAGAAAAAACGATTAAGAAGCATGGGTATACGGCCTATGTGATAGAAAATGAAAAACATCAATTGGCAATGGTACCTTTATATGGATGGAAAGAGGTTGGTTTCGAACATACTTCCGGATTGCATCCCGAAAGTGACGAATGTACGGTGCTGAATGCAAAAGAAATTTTTACCGGTGAGAAGATATTTGTTACACTTCTATTATGGAATAAAGCAGGAATGAAAGTCGATAATAAACGACTTTTCCCGGTAAAGGATGTACTTGTTTCGCACGATAAGAAAAGTGTTACAGTTTTGTTGAATGACGGTACTCGGAAGGAAGTAGTATGGTAAAGGAATGAGCAATATAAAACGGATAAGGGAATGTTGAAAAGAGGTATATCAATGATAGTGGGAACTCTGTTGTCCATGTGTTATATAGTTGCTTCACCATTTTTGCCGACTAAGACAGAGATTATAGAAACGGGAAAACTGGTGAATGGTTATTGGATCAAAAATCATTCGCAAGGAGGGAATAATGATTGGGCAAGGTCTGTTTATTATGTAGGGAATACCTGTTTCTATAAATATTTCCCTAAAGCGATTTACTTGGAATATTCTACGGCATGGGCCGAAAGTCATCATTGGAAATTGAGAAGTTCTGGGCCAGATCATGCCGATGCCCAGGTTTGCGGACAGGTTTACTTGGATTTATATCAGTTGGATGGAGAAAACCGGACTAATAGAATTGCCGCTATCAAAGAAGGCATTGATAAAATGGTAACAAGACCCGATGTTGACGACTGGTGGTGGGTAGATGCTTTGTTTATGTCGATGCCTGTTTTTACTCATTTGGGCGTTTTATACAATGATGATAAGTACTTCGATAAGATGCATGATTTATACTCTGTTACGAAAAGGAATTTATATAACCCGGAGGATCATTTGTGGTATCGTGACAAAACGGTAAGCCATGTGACGCCGAATGGCAAAGCTTCTTATTGGTCGAGAGGGAATGGATGGGCATTCGGCGCTTTGGCTCGCGTGTTGGATATGTTGCCAGTGAACAGTGTGTACAGAACTGAATATCTGACGGTATTCAGAGATATGGCTGTCTCATTGAAAGAGTGCCAGCGGGAGGATGGCTTTTGGAATCCAAGCCTGATTGATCCGGAGGACTACGGAGGGCCGGAGGCAAGCGGCACGTCTTTGTTTCTTTTCGGATTATCCTGGGGAGTCAATCAGGGGATATTGGATAAGGACATTTATATGCCTGTCATTGCGAAAGCATGGAATGGATTAACGGCTTTGGCTGTGCAGCCCGATGGGTTACTTACTTATGTACAAGGTGTTGGTTTCAAGCCATCATCAAATCCTGCTACTTCTGCTTCCACGGCAGATTTTGGAGTAGGTGTTTTTTTAATGGCTTGTGCGGAGACGGCAAAACTTGCTTCCGGAAGTGTGCCTGCGGTTTCAAATTTTGATATAGTAGATCTAAGAGCGACTGATAAAAATAGGATTCTATTAAGATTTAATCAGGAAATAGAGGATGTGTCTGCTCTTTCAATTTCCAATTATGAGATAAATAATGCCGTTAAGGTAAAACGGATAGAAAAGGAAAATGCCAGATCGATTGTATTGGTTACCAGCGATCTGTTTCCTGCAGATTACCGATTGAAAGTGCATAATGTGAAGAGTAGAGCCGGTGAGTCTTTGGATGCCGGTGCATGGGCTTTTTTTGAATATATGGGGATTCATTCTGTTACAGCCAGTGATTATCAGAATGGGACTACAAATACACCGGATAAGGTGACGGATGGTGATATGTCCACTCGCTGGTCCTCGGAAGGGGTAGGCAGGTGGCTTTTGCTTGATTTGGGAGAAGAGAGAGTGCTTCATTCCGTTCGTCTTGCTTTTTATGAAGGGAATACACGGAAAAATTATTTTAAGATAAGTTTATCTCTTGATAATGTATGCTTTGAAGATGTATATCAAGGGGAATCAAGTGGCACGACAGACCAATTGGAGAGGTATGACTTTAACGATAAAAAGGCTCGTTACGTTAAGATAGAATTTAATGGGAATAGTAAAAGTAAGTGGAATAGTGTGTTAGAAGCCAGAGTCGGGACGTCAGAATCTGTTTTGGGGCTTTTACGTAATCAGAATTCTCTTTTTTGTATTATTACAAACTCATTGCAAGAAGGCCGGCTGGTAATCTTGACGGAGGAGGGTAATCACTTCCAGAGATTAGAATTATCAATTATAGATATGGGAGGAGCTTGTGTTCATCATCAGGCCTTTATAAATACTGATAATATAATAGTAATAAATGATTTATACCTTATGAAAGGGATGTATATTTGTTCGGTTGCCTTTGGTAAAAGAAGAATGTCTCAGTTACTGGTTATTGCATAAATCGGGGGAACAGGATGCTCTGTTTTTATGCATCGTGCAAAGCTCTCTTGGACACGGTGCTTAGTTATACTTAGCACGGTGCATACGGATTGTATGGATAGTGCTTGGCGATGGTAAGCACCATGCTTACCATCGCCAAGCACCGATTTGTTAAAACCTGAAATGCATCGTATCTTTTTTTTAATATAAAACATAGCTTTATAGTTATTTATTGTTACCTTTGAATATTGTTCAACCAAATGTGAATATTATGAGAAATATTACTATTCTATTATTGATTTTATCTTGTGTTTTTGCTGGCCATATACAGGCACAAACTGAATTCTCAAAAACAGGAACATAATGGAAAGTAAATCGTTTTTGCTATGGTATATGGAACGATACATATATTAATGATGATTATTTTTATGAATTAGGGACAGATACATTGCTTGGAGATAAGAATTGTAAGAAACTGTATTTGGACAAGGTACTCGTTGGAGCTTTTTTAGAAGAAGATCGTAAAGTGTGGTATTATCCATTTCAAGAATATGTAAATATTCCGGATAGAGTACTTTTATATGATTTCTCTAAAGAGGAGGGGGATAAGATTGAATCTTATAGGATTCCTTGGAATATAGGTGGTAATTTGTCGTATTGTGATTTTTTTGATGAACCTATAACATTGACTGTGGAGGATGTTTATTACGAATGTGGACGGAAAATAATGGTAGTTAGCGCTTTAGCTGATTATTATTGTAGAGAAGATGCATGGATTGAGGGTATTGGCAGTCCGTCAGGATTTTGGGGAGCTTATGAGGTAGCTGCAACCGATGGTGTTAATAGGAACACAAGTCTTGCACAGGTATTTGCCTCGGATAAATCTGTTCTTTATTATAAAGGACAGGTTATTAATCCCGATTATCAATCAACTTTTCTTAGGCCGGGCAAGACTTGGGAAATTCAAACTCCGTCGAATAGTATCGATAAGATAAGTATTGGAGAACCTCGGATGATAAACGGCTATCCGAGCTATCCGGTGTATAAAGGTACATATCATTATGATGGTGGTTATTTATATGATGTAAATGGGACTATTTACTGGCTTTTTGGTGGCTATTATGATGATTTACTGGATTGTGATCAATATCTTTATTCATTTGATTTTTCCGAAGTTGATCGCATATATCTTTGTGTATCCCATAATGTCAATATGGTATACTATGTTCCTCCGACGTATGAACCTTATACGGTTACCCGGACAGATCGGATACAGTGCATGGGAAAATCGCTGAAACGCATTGTTTTGGAAGGAAAGATTAAGCATGTATGGTTGGAAGATGTCGGTTCATTGAACTTACTGTTGTATTTGGAAGGTTCTGGTTATCACTGGGATGCTTCAGAATATAAGCTATTGCGTTGCTATGTTGGCGATGAGGTCATTTATGATAGCACCGATTTTCCCGATGGAATAGAAGGCATAGGTGCTTCTGTACCGACTTATTCAATTGCTGATGGTAAATTGATGGTGCATAATGCTTCCGGATATCGTCTTTCCTTTTATAATTTATCCGGAGTCGAAGTATATAGCCAAATCCTTTCGGAAACAACAGAAACAGTTCCCCTTCCTGCTTTTTCTACTACGATATTGATTGGTAAATTGCAGAAAGGGGATGCAGTGATCTCTTTTAAAATAGGAGAGATTGGAAAATAAGAGCGCTTTTTCATCTTTTGCATAAAGCACGGAAGTCGCAGTATTCGCAGGCCTTCGTGTTTTCTGTTTGTGTAAAGGGTGTTTCCGCTCCGAATATTTCTTCCAGTAACCTCTGTAACCGCTCCCGGAACTCATCTTCAAAGAAGGCGAAGTTATTTACGGGTATTTTGGGTTTACGGGGTTCGCCTATCTCAATGACCGGAGAGTAACTTTCATTGGCTGCCCGATGAATGTAGAGTAGGGCAGGAGCTACTTTCAGTGACTGCTTTCTGCTCATGATGGCAGCGTACAGGAATGTCTGGAAAATATAATTAGGCCTCCCTTCGGCGGGGATGAATAACTGCTCGATATTGGCCGGTGTCTTGGGACTTCCTCCGGTTTTGTAGTCCACAATCCGGAGAGTGTCTTCTTTACAATCCATGCGGTCTATCGTTCCGCCTATTTTGATTTTGATGGTTCCTTCCGGTGTGTTTATTTCCAACGGTTCTTCTACGGGTTCTTCCATTCCTGCCATGGAGAAAGGTGCATAGGCCAGATCATTGCGCAATAACTGGCGAAGGTAGGAACTGATTACCTTTGAATTGATCAACTGTACTCCGTTGTATTCGGGGCGTTCGTCAAGGGGGACGTGGAAGAATTCTTCTTTAAATGCACGGTCTACATATCCTTGAATGCGGACATCATCCCGTAACAGGCGTTCTAAATCCTCTTTCCG
>ERZ791802.2020-NODE-2020-length-13275-cov-2.696369_pt1 | contig 13275 bp, 10 predicted proteins | sample MGYA00510308_ERZ791802 | MGnify/ENA primary metagenome ERZ791802 (study PRJEB30046, sample SAMN00792028) | human gut metagenome | study: EMG produced TPA metagenomics assembly of the A metagenome-wide association study of gut microbiota in type 2...
GATTCTATTGATAATAAGACAGCTTCTTTTCCGTATACTCCATAACCACTGCCACAATCAGATTAAATACATAGTAAAACAGACCTGCTGCCACAAAGGGAATCATACTGGTCTGAGAAGACGCCAGAGCCTTAGCCTGGGTAAACATCTCCAACACACCAATGGTAAAGGCCAGAGACGTATCCTTAACCAAAGTAATCACCTCATTCGTCACAGACGGCAGGATCCGCTTTATTACCTGAGGAAGAATAATCCGGAAAAAGGTCTGCGTTCTGCTGTATCCAAGCAACTTGGCCGCCTCATACTGTCCTGCAGGCATGGACTGAATTCCGCTGCGGTAAATCTCTGCAAAATACGCGGCATAATTGATCACAAATCCAATAAATGCAGCCCAAAGCCGAAAACCATTTCCCACCTTAATTCGAAACAAATAAAACGGCCCGAAATATACCATCATCAGCTGCAGCATCAGCGGTGTTCCGCGCATAATGGAAATATAAACCTTTACTGCATTCCTCAGAATGGCATTCTTTGACATTCTTCCAAGGGCAACCACTAGCCCAAGGGGCAGCGAAAACACCAGTGTCATTATAAAAATTTGTATACTGACAAACATTCCTTCCGCCAGCTTGGCAATTATCACACTTAGTTCCATATCAATTCCCGCTGCTCCTTCTGCTTCTTTTTTCTTACATTCCATCCGACGCTTCTCCACTTGGTCGGACAGAATCCTTTTTATGATTGCTGCTCCCTCATATCACATACGCTTCAGCAATCTTTTCTTCCTTAATCGCGTTCTCCCTTAAATCCTTTCAGCCTTAATAGCCTTACTTTCCGATTACAGTCACATCACGACCAAACCATTTATTAGAAATCTCTGCCATGGTACCATCTGCGGCCATCTCCTCCAGAGTAGTCTGTACCTTGTCTCGAAGCGCTTCATTGCCCTTCTTAAAGCCAATGCCGTACTCCTCTGCTGCCAGAGTCTCTTCCAGAATCACATAGTTATCTCCGTCTTCTCTCTGCTCAATCTGATAACCAGCTACAATTACATCCATGGCAATCGCATCTACAGCGCCCATCTCCAGATCCATAAATGCAGTATTATAATCTGCAACCGTCTGCAAGGTTCCAAAGCTGCTGCTCAGCTCCTGATTGTCCTTCAAGGCCGCCTCTGCAGAAGAATCTGTCTGAACCTCCACAACCTTTCCTGCCAAATCTGCCAGAGTTGAAATACCAGAATCTGCTGCCACTACAAACACCTGGCTGTTGTCCATGTAAGGATCGCTCCAGGTATAAGCATCCTCACGTCCGTTCATCGTAAATCCATTCCAGATACAGTCAATCGTACCTGCTTCCAGTTCCATATCCTTTGCATCCCAGGCAATGGGCTGAGGAACATATTTCAATCCCAGGCGAGAAGCAACCTCCTGTGCCAGCTCCAGATCAAAGCCTGTATACTCGCCGTCATCACCAACAAATCCCATCGGCGGGAAATCCTGGTCAAATCCAACGGTAAAGGTACCCTCTTCTGCCCCATCAGCTTCCGCACTGCTCTCAGAAGCCTCTGATGCCGCTTCTGAGGATGTTTCTGAAGATTCTGCGGCAGTGGTCGCTGCCTCGGTTTTAGGCTCCTCTGCAGTTGTTTTTGCTGCTTCAGCAGCAGAATTCCCTGCGCCGCCGCATCCTGCCAGAGATACTGCCAACAAACCAACCATACATGCAATCACAAATCTTTTTTTCATAATATGCTCCTCCTTTACCACTTCGGCGGCATTTCACTCCCCTGCCACCGCATCACTCTACCATAGTAGCATACTAAAGTAATTCTGTCAAATAAAACTTCACAAAACATGATATCTGCTCCGTCTCTGTTCCAATCCCCCATTCCGATGCATCTTTTTTATTGATATTGATTTTGCATAAATCCTTTTTTCCTTCTTGAAATGCACAATCCCAGCCCCTCTTTGTGCAGAAATCCCTTTTTTCCTCTAAAAATGCACAATCTCGGCCTCTCTTTGTGCAGAAATCACTTTTTCCCTCCGAAAATGCACAATCCCAGCCTCTCTTTGTGCAGAAATCCTCTTTTCCCTTCAAAAATGCACAATTCCAGCCTCTCTTTGTGCAGAAATCACTTTTTCTCTCCAAAAATGCACAATCTCGACCCCTAATTTTGCATATTTCCCGCTTTTCCTCTAAAAATGCACAATCCCAGCCTCTCTTTGTGCAGAAATCACTTTTTCCCTTCGAAAATGCACAATCCCACCCCGGAATAGCCCAAAACCAGACAACATATCATTTTCATTCTCAGGCACAAAATAAAAAAGAGAGAAAAGTATCATCCAGCCTTTTGATACTTCCCTCTCTTAACTATCTTCACCAGGAACAATGAAACAAAACTCTGCTTCACAGCACTCCACAGTCTACACTATTTCATTTCCTCCTCCATTTCAAAATCCGCGCGCGCACAGTTATACACTTGCTGTTCTATTCGCTACTCCACTCGCCGCGCCACAACAACAAACCGGCCATTTTCTGTATAATAGCTGCAGGTAGACAGAATAATCAGCTGATCCCCATATTCCGGCCAGCTTTCGGTATTATAAAAAGAGTGCTGACGAAGCTGATTCATAAACTCGTCAAACCGTTCTTCTGTCATATCCCCCACGTACTCATAATAGCGAAAACCCTCCTGATTTTCATACACCAGCTCGGTCCGGAATGCGGCAAAAATTTCATACTGGCGGCTCTCATCCGGCGTATAAAACTCCAAAACTGAATGCTTATTCCGATAATCTTCAGATTCATACTCATCCAATTCACCAAACATCGTACCATTCTTCATATTATGGGCATAAATAATCATACTGCCGCTGTCTGTACTGCAGAAATCTCCGATAAAGGGTGTGCCGCTTACAGAGCTTTCTCCATAGAAATCCCGGCGAATATAATACTGCATATCATCAGGAGTATGCATAACAGGATAATCAATCTTTGTATCAGGAATCCGGAGCCACCCGGCAAAATCTGGATTCTTCTCTTTTAAAAGTCCATAATTCCGCTTCGGCTTTTCCTCCATCACTCCCCCGGTATGATCAGAATTTGTCTGTCCCGCCTCGGAAGCTTCCGTTGTTTCCATTTCTGCCGCAGCATCACTGTCAATATTTCCCTGTTCTACACCCACATCCGCCTCTGCCATTTCAATCAAATCATCAAAGGTACTTTTCTCACGATTGGCCTTCAAAAGTGTCCCCACAATTCCAAAAACAGAAACAGCAAACACAATCAGACACAAAATCACCATAAAACGCCATATCGTTTTCTTCAGACTTTTTTCCGTATCTATTCCCTCTCTCTTCAAAAGCTTCTCCTTTCCGTTTTTCCGCAAAAACTTCCCCTTTTATAACCATTCTTTTATCACAGCTCTTTTATCCCAGGAATCACTTGCCTAAAAATCGAGCAGGGGAGATTATCTCTCCCCTCTCACATTGATATCATGTCTCTTTTCGTCCTCTGTGATTTCCCTTCTTCTCGCCCCCCTCACGACGAAGTCCTGAGTAATTGCCATAGGGTTCACCGGCAGCCCCGTCCCTTGTGAACCCTCACCACAGACTGGCAAAATATCCGTCATACTGGAAAAAGCGAGGCGGCTGTACCCGCCGCCTCACATATCATCCATTATTCCATTTGAATAAGATCTGTCAATCCATCCTCTTCCGGATAAAGGCAAGAGCAGCCAGTCCGCATCCGGACAGCACAGCCAGCAGAATCCAGAAAGAAAGCATTGTCGTATCGCCAGTTTTCGGAAGTCCACCTAAAGGAACTTCCTCCTCAAAAATCTGAGTTAAGCCTCCCAAAGGAGTTTCATTGTCGCTGATTTCCGTCAGTCCGTCTCCTCCGGGCGGTTCTGTACCAGGTCCTCCAGGCCCCGGATTGGGATTTGGGTTGGGACTTGGGTCTGGATCCGGATCCGAATCTCCGCCACCGCCACCACCGCCGGGACGTCTGTAATTATTGGTAAACACAATACTCTCTGTTTTCTCATCCCCCGCAGCCTCGTCTGACGCCCAAACCTGCGTCTCCAGTTCGCCATTTTCCCCATTCGTAACACGAACCGTTACCTTATAAACTCGTTTGTCATAGGTAAAACGATCTCTCGGATCCGAGTTCTGGTAAATCTGATACTGGTAATCGCCGGTCTGTGTATAAACCATCGGTCCAAACTCCGACCTTCCTCCATTTACCACAATCAGTTCTTCAGACTGGGGCATCGGCGCTTCCGGCGTAACTGCCTTGAGCACAAGTCTGTAAGGAACATCTGCCGGGATCCTGCTGCCGGTAACCTTGATCTCTACCGGTATGGAAACACTGCAGGAGCTCACCTGTGCAAACGCCATAATTGGAAGCAGCAACGCCGCAAGCACTGCCGGAACAAGTGTATGAAAAACCAGGTTTCTTAATTTCTGACACATATCTATTTCATTGCACCTCCTTCGTGCTTATTTCTCCTCCAGACGGCCAAAAAGAATCATGCGGCCATTGGTTGTTGCATCCACACAGGTAGACATTCCAACAATCCTGTCCTCCGCCGTTACACCGATATCCCGATACTGCTCTGATTCCGCTTTCAGATAATCCAGCAGCACCTGCATATCGCATTCCTTTCCAGGAGTATAAATAATCCTGTCATAGGCATCCGCCTGAATACAGGCAAACAAGGTAATCCCATAGGTCTTGTGAGGAAGATAGAGTGTACCTGTCTCATGAGACCCAAAATAATCTGTTTCAACAAATTCCATTACATCCCCGAACATTCCCCCATTATCCATATGGTGTCCGTACATCAGATTATAATGATCTGAAAAATCCGGGCTGTTTATACAGGACAGGAAAATAGCGCCAGACAAAGAAAACTCCCCGTAAATGTCCGTATTTACATATTTCATATCGTCCTCGCCCTGAACCACAGGATAATCAATGTGGGTTCCGTCAATGGTAAGCCAGCCCCGGGTTTCCGGATTCAGCGCCATCAGCTCCTCCAGAGACAGATTATCCTCGGCATCACTGTTTTCCGGCGGCTTGTATTTCAGCAAGTCACTGGTCAGGAATGCTCCGCTGTTAATCATGTAATTGTCCCAGAGAGAATATCCGCCGTAAGCCAGCATCAGAATCATCATGCATACGGCCATCAGGCTTAATATAAAATTTCCAATTCGAGCAAGCTTAACAGCTATTTCCACTCCAGTCCTCCTGTTAATCCAGAATTCTGCGCAACTGTTCAGTGCTTTCGCAGTCACGAGCAAAAATCCCATGCTTTCTTACGGTCAGCGCAGCAAGTGCGCAGACCTGCTGAACAGTCACAATTATGCCTTATTTTCACTGCTCCCACGTCGTCTCCCCCTCAGAATATCCGGTGGGGAGACGACGCTGCCAGAGCAGCTTTTTTTAGATTTTAAAATTTATGGTTTCTTAAAATCCTGTCATTCGTTTTGATTAAATCTCATCATCCTCGCGTTTCTTCTTGCCCAGAACCACTGCGCCCAGACCGCCTGCTGCTGCTACTAAGAGAACGTAGGGAGCAAAGGTCATTGCAACGCCGGTTGCGGGACCTACATTCTTGTCATTGATGAATTCTACAACCACATCATCTGATGTCAGCTTGCCCTTTGCATTCTCGTCTTTTACGGAAGTGGTATATCCCTCTGTTGAATAATCAGCCTCTGTTACCGTATATTCATCATTTTCAGACAGACCGTAAATATGCAGGGTCTCGCCGTCCATCAGAGTAAAGGTTGCAGCCTCTTCATCTGTAATATGCATAATTTCCGGATCGCCAGTCTTTGGTGTCTTTACAGCCTTATACTTCTCCTTGCCTGCTTTATCTGTATCATCACCGTCAATCGTAACTGTGAAGGAGAACTCCTTGTTTTTATTGCCCTGGTTACCAGTTACCGTTTTCTTTATGATGAAATCATGGATATCATCATCCGGTGTACCATCGCCGTAAATATTGACAATCTTCAGATCATCAGCCTTATCCTTCTCTCCGTCTTTTACTACCTTAACTGCCTCTACCTCATAACCATCTGTTCCATTAACTACATATACATAAACGTGTCTCGGAGTTACGTCATAGGTGACTCCATTATAGGTGCCCTTTGTTTCTGTTACAAGATAATGATAAACTCCAGGCTCTGTAAATTTGGTTGCGTCTACCTTGATTTTTCCTGTTTTGGTGTAAGAAGCTGACACCTCATCGCCAGGAGCAAAGCTGAAATTATTCGCTGTATCTAAAGTCAAGCCATCTTTAACACCGGCAGAAACCACTGCGCCTTCAAAAGTACTTGCATCGCCTTCTTCTATTGTAAAGCTGAAAGCAGTATTCGGCGCATGGGTGTTTCCATCTGTGGTAACTTCCTTGGTCAAATTAAACTCTGTTACTGCGGCAAAAGCGCTCATTCCATTCATAGATAACACCATTGCGCCTGCCAGAGCTGCTGTTGCCATTCTCTTATTCATTCTTCTCTTCATAATTATATCCTCACTTTCCTTTTTTGTACATTTTTATTTACTGCCGCCTTATGGGGCAATATTTTTAAAATAAAATCCAAACTGCTTTTACAGGTTGGAGCGCCGAAGCACTGCCAGAACCTTTCCTTTGATTTCACTCTGACTGACTGCTCCGAAATAGCGGCTGTCCTTTGCGCCGTTTCGGTAATCACAGAGAATAAAATACTGATTTTCCTCCAGCGCCACCGGATAGGCAACCTCATCTCCATATTTAGGAGTGGGATAAAAGATATCCGATTCAAACATGGTGCTGTTGTTAATCTTCAGTGTGGAATCATCTGTTACCTCCACACTGTCGCCGCCTCCGGCGACAATCCGGCCCACATACTGCTTTCCATCCTTCTCAAACACAACCACATCCTGAGAATGGAATTTGTTTTCCAGCCGGTAATACAAAAGCAAATCTCCGGAGCTGATTCTCGGCGACATATCATTGTTTTTCATGGGAGTAATTCCGAAGAATACTCCAAACAGCAAAACCATGAAAACAATCATCCATGTCAGCTTGATAAAGAACGAAACAATCTCGCTCCAATCTGCCAGCCTGTGGATTCTGGCCCGTATTACCCGTTCCGGGGTCAACGGCTCCTTTGCCTTTTCCTTCTTTCGTTTACTCATGGGCAGGGCCCTCGGAGAGCTTCTTTTTCAAAGAAGCAATCTCCTCATCCCTTTCCTGCAAACGAGCTTCATATCGCTCCTGCTGAATTTCGTAAACAGAACGGTATTCCTTCTGAAGCTGTTCCAGCTTCTTCCACACATCCATCTCGCTTACACCGCCAAGCAGCTTCTTTCGAAATTTCATTCCCTTGAAAAGTTCCGCGATGTCATCCATGTTCTTTGCACTCATAAGCAGAACTCTCCTTTTTAGTCATCGTCCCGGGATTTCTTCACCCGCTTTCTGCTTCGGCCAAATCCTGTCAGACCGATGGCTGCCATAGCAAGCATCATCAGATAGGGCAGGTTGTCCGTGAAGATTCCGGTCGGCACTATCAGAGGTTTGTTATTCTTAAAAATAACTTTTTTACTCTGTGAGCCTGTTTCATATGTATAACTTCTGGATTCCTGGAAATTTCCATTTTCATCTGTACTGTAAAAGGTTCTGTACCCTTCTGCACTGTAATCAGTCTCCTCTATGAGAATACTTTGATCTGTAGGAAGACCGGTTATCATAATGTCTTCATTGTGCTTTAAGGTAAATTTTCCATCAGCCGGTATGATTCCTGTTGTTCCATCGGATTTTTCGTAATGCCAACCTCCGCTTGGATTTTGATCTGCATTCTTTATTACAAATTCAAAAGCCTTATCCCGATCTCCCAGCTGTCCGTCTACAACCTTCTTAACAGTCAAATCTCTAACATTCTTTTTATTGGTTACTCTAATGCTTACAACAGGAGAAGTTCCCAGTTCTTTTCCTTCTTTTGCAATTACGCAAATTGAATCTGTGTCGCTCTCCACCTGTTCCGCCGGAGAACTCTCGTCCAGCGTATAGACCGGCGCAAAATAATCAGCGCCCGGAGGATTCTCCGTAATTTCTATTTTGGTTCCTCCTACCAGTCCTTTAATTACTGCATGTTCTCCTGCTTTCAGGACAATGTTTCCGTTTTCGGCGCGCTTTACTGTTTCATAGATTTCCGTATCATTCTGATACCAGATGTATTTGCCGCTGTACGGAACACCGCCCAGCTTCACATGAATTGTATAGCTGTCATCAGAGAGCTGTCCATCTGCCATTTTCTTTTCAATTTTCAGATTGAACTGATTTTCTGTTACTACCTTGTTGTTGAATTCGATATACGGATTCTCGCTTACCAGCATATCGTCTGTCTGGGCAGCAAATCCTTCTCCGGAAGTACTTCCGCTAGGGATAATGTTTCCGTTCTCATCTACGACATCAACTCTCACTCCGTCAATGGAAACCTCGTATTTGTCGCTGGTTGCTCCGATTTCCTGAACGTAAAATCTGCTGGTATCAAGAATTGCTTCATCGTCCAGCTGTGCTGACTGATTATGCTTCAAGTGAATAATTCCATCCTCCGCAATTCCTTCTGAAATCGGCACATTCGGTTTGGTAATATCGTAAATATAGTAATGACCTCGATATACTTCGTAATTTCCGTCCTCTCCGTCATAATCAATAAATGTTTTAAACGTAAAGTCCAGATCCTCCGCATATTGGACATTGGCATACTCCAGGTTTTTCTTAAAGTTAATTGTTCCGGTAGGAATGGTCTGAAGATTAAATTTAATCTTACAGTTTGAATCTCCGCGTCCGCGTTCCAGATAGAAAAACTTAAAGGTATGATCCGTATAATCCTTAAATATCCGCTTGCCGTTTTGAATCTGGAAATTCTCATTCAGCCACTGGCTTGATTTTCCAGCGGCTTTCATAATAGAATACAGATCCTCTGCCTCCCATCTGTCTCCTTTTCCGTTGTTATCAACCTGAACCTCGCCTGTTGCAAAGTTAATATGACCTGCTGCTGAAGCGTGCAACGCACCTAAGTCCAGAACAAGAACATCATCAATGAATACCCATACGTCATCATCACCGTCAAATTCAAAGACCATGTCATCCTGTGTGATGGTTCCATCTGGTTTTGTCCAGACAGCCTGACCTTTCTTGGGCTGAATAAATTTTGCTTCTACTGTCATTCCGAACAGGTAGTCTTCACCCTTTGTTATCTCTCCGTCAGCATTCATATCATTAAACGGCAGAAATTTTGCCTTAGACTCTGTCGGCTTATTATATACGGTAAAATCGTCGGTATCCCTGTTATATTTTGCAAAATTCTCAGCAGCATTATAGTAATAATATCCGCTGTCATCATATTCAGACTGCAAAAAGATGCTTCCTGTATCTGCATAAGACTCCACAGCCTTGTTGTTATATGGATTAAACAGATAGCTCAAACTTCGGTTTGCTGCGTTTCTTGAGGTTAATTTAGGATAACCATTAGAAAGCTGATCCTCAACTACGTTCTGGATAACACCGTAAATATAGTGATTCCATTTATAGTCTTCTGTGTTTCCATAGCCATCATCAACGAAATGAAATACTCCATCTCTGAAATTAACATCTCTTGCATTGTAGTTAAACAGGTTTACCTGCATCTTTCCCGTAATGTCTACGGTTTCAACTGTCTTTGCTGGTGTTGTATCTACTTTTTCATATACAATATAGATATCTTTCTCAAGACTTGTTTTTCTTTCATCATCATCTGGCTTCCTGCTTTCGTTGCTGTATCTCCACCCCCTATATGGATTGTAATAGCAAATCCATTTAAGTTCCGCTCCCTGCCGGCTTCCTACATGAGCGCTCTGGAAACGATATCCATCTATCTCCTTTACAAACTCACCGGCTATGGTTTCTATGCTTGTCCAGGTCCGGTAGTCTACTTCATGTTTTCCTAAATTGTCACTGGAGGCACCCTTTACCGGCTGGCCATTGGTATCAACCAGATGTACTTTTTTGCTGTTTCTTCCATAGGTTATGGTAAAATACGAGAACCCGTCCACCACAAACGCCGTCTCAACCACAGCTGCCTCGCCGTCTGCCTCAATGACCTTCAGTGTTCCCGGCTCTGTGTCAACCGTATCCATAATCGTCTCGACCAGGCTTTCCGAATCCGCCTCTTCGATGATCGCATCATCAAGGATTTCTTCGTCAAGTGGAACTGCATCTGCACTCAGGCTCATAAGAGACATGGTCATAGGCTCTGCTGCCAGAATGTCTGTCGCGGCATCCTCAGTCTCCAAAGCTGCTGCTTCTTCTACAGTCACTGCCTTTGCCACAGTCTCTACCCGGATGCCCTGATCCGTTTCTGCGTGATGCTGAACCTTTAACGTTCCCACATCTACATCATCCGGAAGAAGATTTGCATCCATTCTGATCTTGACCTGAACCTCGCTTCCAGGTTCCGGTTCTATCTCTTCGTCATTCAGCCAGAAGCCGATGTCCAAAGCCATCATTCCGCCATATTCCTCGTTGGCTTCGTCCAGGGCATTCTTTGCGTCCTGATATTCATTTCCATCTTCTGTCAGATATCTGGCTCTCAACTCTGCGCCCTCAGGAAGGGTTCCTCTCTTGGCTGTCACATCTACCAGAATATTTTCCGCGCCGTCTACCGGCATACTGTAACGGGTCAGAGCGTTGGAATCTGTAGCAATCAGAGCCATATCATCCAGTCCCAGTTCTCCGGCTGTCGTAAGGAAACCGACTGCCGTTCCCTCCTTCACACTGGTCAGCTCATAAAGCTCGCCTTCCAGCTCGTCTGCCGGTTTTTCCTCTGGAGCCTCTGTTTCCGGTTCTTCACCGTCAGAGGGCGTTGCTGTCATTCCATTAGAGGGTGTTGCTGTTTCAGCTGCCTCGCCTGTTTTTGTTGTATCAATCACAGGTGATGGCCCGGTTGTCAGCTCTGCATCTGAATGCACATTCACCGGTATGAAAAATTCCGGGGTGTGCTTTTCGTCAACTGCAACGATGGCTTTCTGATCCCCATCTGAATGATTCGTAACCAGCAGCATCAGCTCTTCTGAGCCATCTACTACATAATCATCCTGTTCGCTTCCAACCAGTTCGCTTTCTTCGATTCTGGCAAAAACTCTCAGCTCTGCCTGATTTCCCTTTTTCCCATTTTCCAGCTTTAATTCATAATAATCTCCCGGCTCCAGGAAAAAGTCTTCATATTCTTCTCTGCTTCCTCCTGTAAATTCCACATCTGCCCGTACATCTCCGGCAATGGCATTCTGCAGAGCCTCATACAGTTCTTCTCCCGTCGTCTGGAAACGATGAAGCTCACTTCCGTTGGACGGCGTTGCTGCATTGACTGTGTTGCTGGGAGTTGCCAGACCGCTTTCTCCGGAAACAATCACATTGGATGCATTTGCAATACTGCCTGCATTTCCCATAACCATACTGGCACAAAGCATTGCCGCACAGAACCGTTTTCCCTTATGACTCCAAAAATGCTGAGTTTTTCTTTTTATTTCGTTTATGTGATTCTGCATCCTGGAATTTTCTCCCATTGTCTGTTATCCCTCCCTCTTCTTTATTTTTGTATCTTTCAGTCTTTCTGTTTTAATCATTTTCCAATTCCTCCCCTTCCTTACTGTCCAACGCACTGTCGATCAGCTTCAGAAGCTCCAGCGCACTGCGAAAGCTCTGGCGTTCATTTTTTTCTGCCCAGATGACGTCTCCCTGCCAGGTTGCATTCTGCCGGTACCTGACATGTACGACACAGGTTCCCTTTCCTCCATTTTTATTGTGTAAACGTGATGCATCCATTTGAAGTTCGACCCCTTTCCCCTGTACTTCTCCGGCAACGGGTTTCTTTGTTGAAAAGGAACGGCTGTCTGTAGAACTCTGTGGAAAATTCCACTGATTAAACAGATTTTCTATCGACCGTACCATCTCCATGGTTCCTTGAAAGGACAGCGGCTCATCTGAATATTGATGCCAAATCCGTCCAGTATATTCTCCATTATTTCCCCCATCGATTCCAATACAAATCAGATTGGGTGCATACAGATTGTAAACGACTGTCCCCATTTTTCTCACCTCTTATATATGACACTTTACCAGACAGATTATTAAAGAAACTCTTAAAAAATATTAAATTTTTAAAAAATGTATAAAAAAACAGATAAGCGCTTTTTTGCACTTACCTGCTCTTCATCTGTCTTATATTTCTTTTTAAATATCTTTTAAATCTGCCAGCGACGCCACTGTATAGCTGATGGAAGCCTTGGTTTGAATCTTCTCCCTCAGCCGGTTTTTGATTCTCTGGTATACAATCTCACAATTCTCTTTATTGGTTCCAACCAGCATAATCAGATACTGAGACTGGTTATATCTGGTAAAGGTATCTCCTTCTCTCAAACATCCGCAAATCACCTGCTCCAGATCCGCTGAGCGAAGCTTCAGCTTTTCCTGATTCTGGATCGGCTTCCCCTCATAATCGCTCAGAGTACAAAGCATCAGGTAAATGGATTTTCCCAGACGTTCCATATTTCTTCTTGAAACATGGCAGATCTCAGTGAAGGTCCGGTAATCGCAGAAATATGCTCCCCGCCTGCGTTCCTCCTTCTTTTCACTCAATTCCCGTTTAATAAATTCCATATCTCCCGGCAGCGCATGGGAACTCTGGCTGATCTTCTCATAACATTCCAGCATCTCCGGTGTAGGATCCAGTCCCATTTCATCCGAATACAGCTGAACCATCTGATGATAAATCTCCAGAGCTCTCTCATTTTCTCCTTTTGCTAAAAGAGCATCAATCTGATCCAGCTGCCAATTTTCATAAGGAAACAGCCTGACAGCCTTTTCGTACAATGCTTCCAGTTCTGCATCCTTTCCGTTTCGTTTGAAATAATCTGCCAGTCTCTGAACACAGGTATCAAAAATCATCTTCAGCTGCAGATTCTCCTTAATAACCCATATCTCCGTGGAAATATCAGGAAGCAGTTCTCCCTTATACAGAGCCAACGCCTGCTTATAATAACAGGCGCTTTTCTCTTCATTCAATTCTCTGTCCCCGGCTTCCGCCAGCTCCACAAAACTCTGAACATCGGTTCTTACTGGAATCTCTGTTCCCGCCATATAATCTCCCTCTATACGAATAATATAATTGCAGTCTGGCAGTCCCGCTGCCGGAAGCTGTTTTTTTACCTGATGGAGGAGATTGTTGATGCTGTTATTGGCGTCCG
>ERZ791802.2027-NODE-2027-length-13240-cov-3.012514_pt1 | contig 13240 bp, 9 predicted proteins | sample MGYA00510308_ERZ791802 | MGnify/ENA primary metagenome ERZ791802 (study PRJEB30046, sample SAMN00792028) | human gut metagenome | study: EMG produced TPA metagenomics assembly of the A metagenome-wide association study of gut microbiota in type 2...
CTTTTAATTCATTATGTTCAGCTTCATCAAAAAGCGATAAATTTAACGCAAGCTGAGAAGTCGAATAGAAATCAAATTTCTCAGCAAGATTTAAAATCTTCTGTAAGACATCAGAAGAAACGATTGAAAGTCTTTGCAAATAATCAGATACAATACGAAAGTTTGGAAAATAAGAACCTCCATTTTTAGGAATATCCACACCTAAAAAGGTAATTTGATTATTATTGTCTTGATTATACCGACGAAGCCATAGCAAAGTATCTTTAAACTCATTTGGATAATAAAAGTGTGACAGTAACTTATCCAAATCGTCGAATGGAATTTGTGATTTTATCCACTTATCAACTTCTAATCCTTCAGAAAAACCAAACTCAAATGCCAAGGTGTCAAAATCACATTCAGTTACTAAAAACTCAATAACTTGATGCCTGAATGTAAAAAACTCTTTTATGAAATGTGCGTTTTCGCCTAAACCAACAATTGTAGAAGAATCAAAATATTCTCGAAATCGAAAAAGACTTTGTTTTATGGATGTATTATTTTCCGAATTAAACGGAAAAGTTAAGGGTTTTATATTTTTCATTATTACCTTATTTTAAATTAAAAATTAACGTACCAAATAGCAACCGTCTCAAAAAGACGATTTAATAATTTACTTTAATTTTTAATTACCAAGGCTTGCTGAAATACATAAAATGTGAATTATTTGAATACAAAGATACTAAAAATTCCTTCACATAACATCGGTAACTGTTGCACAACTCCTTTTAAATGCTAAAATCTTAAAATATTTGACCTCATTTAAGCCTCTTTAAGCGAGGTTTGTTGTTTTATTTAGGTTTGCAATCATAATTTTTGATAAGGTTATATCCACTAATTTGAAGGCTACTAATTACGTTTTCAACTAGCAAAAGTTGACCTTGCATTTTGGTCATACTTTGGGCTATGATATGTGGTCGTTTGCGGATGAATTTCAGATACTTTTTCAGATTATAACACAGCGCTGCCATCAAAACATGTTTATTGGCCTGTGCCATACCTCGACTGTTGATGCGTTTCATATTGTGGTGGTTAATCAATGTCCCCAAAACTGGCTCTACGGTACTACTCCGACGCTTGACTAATCTTCGGTGATAAGATTTGTTAGAAGTAAGTTTATTATGCATCTTATCATATAGTGGCTTGTGGATGCTTTCGTCAAGCTTTTTGAATTTACTAACCTTGCCACAACATTCCTCACGAAAAGGGCAATCTTTACAATCCTTTTCACTACTGCGGTACGTCTTCTTTTGATAACCCTTGCTATCTGTTCTTATCCCTTTAAATGGTAGAATCGCTTTATTTCCTCCCGATTGAATACATTCGTAGCGGTCTTCCTCCACATTGTAAACAAAACCTCTTCGCTCGGGTTTGTACTGCCCAAAATTAGGTATCCAAGCATCAATATCGTGGCCTTCACAATACTGCAAGCTCTCTCCACTGCTATAGCCCGCATCGGCTATAACTTCTTCTAATTGGATAGCATTTGCTCCCAGATTAGCTAACGTTTGGTTCATTATCTCACTAAAAATAGCACTATCCTTACTCCCTGCTGTACTCGCACATGCACCCGTAATCACATGATGAGCATCATCTACAGCCAACTGACCCGCATAGTTCAACTGACGAGGCTTGCCTGGTTTGGTCGATATCTTGGCATCAGGATCCGTTGGGCTGTAATGCGTGTGATTACTCAGAAATTTAGGACGAATCTCCTCCCCGTCTTCATCCTTTTGTATAGTTTTTACATGACCTGGCATACCTTTGTAAGCTTCGCTCTTCCAAGCGTGCTGTTGTTCTACCTCTTTATGCTTCTGTACACTTACTTGGTATTCCGAATGGTGGTTCAGCTCAGCCGTGTAACTCCTAACATCATCTACAACTTCCTTTTCCAACAAGCTATCCATACTCGCATTGGCTTTGATAAAAGCGCTATCTACACATTGACGCTTACCACGAACCATACCCTTAGCGACACATTTGCGTAAAACTTCTTGAAAAAAGCTCAAAAAAACTTCTTCACCATACAATTGTCGTGTACGAGAGATAGTCGAATGCCATGGCAGATCCTCATCCAAATCATAACCCAAAAACAAACGAATACTCAAACTATCTGCACAAAAGCGCAACAAGGCTCTGTCGCTATTGATATTATTCAAATAACCAACCAGCAATATCTTAAAGAAAACAACGGGGTCAATGCTTTCTTGTCCTTCACTACCGTAATACTTTTGCGTAGCACCATAAAGATAATGTAAGTCTAATTCTGCTAACAAAATACGATAGTAATTATCCTTGGGAACTAAACTATCCAAACTAGTGTGATAAAATAATTGGGGACACTACTGTCCAAAGAAATTACCCCATAGGTTCAGTTGATCTGAATCGGAATCATTCATCGGACGTTTTGGTTTAATAAACAGTTCGCCTAAAGGCTTCCTCTCAAAGAGTACTTTGCCGACTACGGACGATAAAATATAAAGTTCCTGATCAATATGAAACATCTTTCTGGCAATGGCAAGCAGCAGGTAATCGCAGATGGCAATCCATATCTGCGAGTATACTGCATTCTGGCTGGTCCCGTAGAACGCCTTGATGTTCAGATGTTGCTTGATCCATTTGAAGAAACATTCCACTTGCCAACGTTCCCTATAAAGTTCAGCAATGGTCAGGTAGGAATGTGTGAAGTCATTGGTCAGGAACCGATAGACATTTCCCGTGGCATAATCCTCATACACAACCATACGGAGTGTATCCGGATACCATCGGGAGGTTTTCAGTCCCGTCAGCCTGATAGTGGAATCGCTAACAACTCCTGTACTTTTATCAACCGGATGCTCTTCTACCACCTCATACTTCATGTTGTCCTTGGCCCTGGTGACAAAGAAAGCCCGCTGGCGATGAAAGTGGAGGAACAACTGCTTGAAATCCACATATCCCTTGTCCATGAGGTAGTAATTACCAGGCTCCACGGGTACGAGGCTCATTGCTTTGGAGTCATGGACCGCGGCTTCCGTCAGATAAATAAATGTGGGAATCGTTCCCCGCAAATCCAGCAGAGTATGCATCTTTACACCACCTTTATCATGATGAAGTCTTGCCCATGGACAGAGTTGCAGGCAAAGTTTCATCGTACTGCTGTCGAAGGCATAGACGATTCCGTCCACGTCGAGTCTGGAAGGCTCATGGCGGTACAGGTATCTCGCTTGTGCAATCAATATCTGACCGAAGTCGTGATAGATGCGCCAGTCCTTGGTCCCGTTGATATGTGCCAAAGTCGAGCGTTGGATATATTTGATTCCGGACGAGTACAACTTGAAGGACAGGGCAACCAGCGTTGCATCAATGCTGCGCAGGCTATCCTGGCCGGTGAACTGGGCAAAACTCATCACCATGAACTGGTCTCTGCATTTGAACTCGATGGCATGTCGGTTGCCATTGTATCTCTTTACGCATTTGTCAAACTCATATCTCGGTATGAGCGACATTATCTGAGCGAATACGGTCTTTCCCTGATTCATGATTTCTATCTCTTGCAATACTATTTGCAAAAGTATAAAATCAAATCCCGGAAAAATTTTATTCGCGTAATGCATTAATATAAACTAATTTAAATCATGTCTGAGAAAATTTCTTTGGACAGTAGTGTTGCCACTTATAAAAAAGACAATTATCGTAAAAAATATTTAACAACAGAAGAGCATAAAGTATTTAGTGATAAGTTATCTGAACTTGCAAATGAATTGTATCTTAAAAATCCCTCGGAACTTACTGAAAGGTTAAATTCGATTTTTGATTATTTGTATTTTGATGAGTGCCAAGATTTTGTCGGCTATGATTATGAAATTATAAAGTTGATACTAACAAGAACAGGTATAACTTGCGTATTTGCAGGAGATCCGCGCCAGCATACATATTCAACACATACATCATCTAAATACAAAAAGTACTCTGGCGACATAGCTTCATTTATCCAAGATTGTGTAAATAAAAAAAATAAGCGCTATGTTACTATAGACGAAACAACTCTTGTAAAATCACATAGATGTCCGAGATGTATATGTGATTTTGCAAGTTTGATTATGCCACAATATCCCGAAATGAAATCAGTAAAAGAAAATTCTCAACAAGAACATTGTCTATTAATTAAGAACTGTGATGTTGGGAACTATGTAGATAGATTTAATCCAGTTGCTCTAATTTGGAATAATAAAGCCTTGAAAAATATCCATCCAAATATTAAGCAGAGATATAACATGGGAGAAGTAAAAGGCTTGGATTTTCCTAATGTTATAGTTTATCCAACAGAAAACATGTTGACATGGATAAATAATACAACTAAACAATTGGCTGATGAAACACGCGCAAAACTATATGTTGCTGTAACAAGAGCTGAAATTACAATTGGGATAATTGTACCAGATGATTTTTGTTTACCTTCTGAATCTATACTTCAATTTTGGAGTAACCCTGATTGAAATGTAATAATTATAATTGATTGCTTTGTTATTTCACGACTATTATATTAAAGACTTATTGATAATAAATATATTTCTTAAATGAATGTGATAACGGCAACCGGACAAATCTGGCGACAGAAATACGCTTCTCCCCGAGAAGGAAGATTTCCGTCGGCCACCGCAGGCCGTGAGGATTTGCAAGGTGCAGCTGTTATCCGTTACTTTCGCGGAACAATAAGCCGGAAGGTCAGGACGGACTGCAAGGACAAAGATATAAAAGGATTGAAAGACAGATATAAAGGGAGGCGATAAAAAGGGAAAAGGAGGATAAAAAAGGCAGATGCCAGCCTACAAAAGCCAGCCGGCCCCGGCAGGACGAAACACAGGAAAACCTGCCCGATCATCACGACCGGACAGGCAAAAGGTTAAATCAATGAATCACGGTCAGGCAGCCCTGACAGTATTTTCTTCTTCGGGAACTTCGGACTGCGGACGCTCGGCTTCCTTGAGTGCCTCGTCAATCCGCTGCTGCAATTCCTTACATCCCTGTTTCAACCGCTCCAGTTCTTCCGCCTTGCTCCACTTCCGGGCGGTGATTTCCTGCAAGGTCGGTATTTCGTGCTGTAGCATGGCTATCTGCTTCTGCTGCTTCTCTATCAAAGACGGCATCCTTTCAAGTGCGGCCTGCGGGTATCGTGCCGATTCGGCAAATCCCAACGGCAGGGCTCCCGACACGCCACAGCGGTATTTCAGTCCGCTTACGCCCTCTACAAAGAAAGCGTTACGGTCGAACGAGCCGGAAAGGGTGTACTCGCTGCGGACAAGCAGATTCAGCCCCATATAGCTGCCAATGGTACGGTAAGCCTCGCCCCTGTATGTCTTGGCTATGCGGTGCAGTTCACGGCCTGTCTCTTCCCGGGTAGCCTGCTGCAGATTGAGCAACAGCGTTTCCCTGTTGCCGCTATAGGATGCGATATACTCCATATCCTGCTCGACCTGCGCCACGATGCGCTCTGCCTTGCCGACAGCTTCCGTGTTGGCCGCAATCTTACGCTCCGCACGGATGCGCTCTTTCTTGAATATGGCCTGTTCTTTCTCCAGCTGCATGATTTTGTTGTCGAGCTTGGCCTTGTTCAAAAGGTCAGTATTTCCTGAAAGGATAGCCACGAACTCGGCAAAGTTCATTCCGCTGTCCTCGTCCATGCAGTCCTCGTCGATGCGGCGCACGGCAATAGTGCCGTTGTTTATCTGGTTGATAAACATCTGCTTGTTTTTGAGCAGGTTGAACTTGTAGGCATCCAAAGTCTTCTCTGTTCCATAGATGATTATGTCCACCACGTTACCGCCCCAGAGTTTCACGGTGTTGCCCTTGCGTACCGCACGACCGTTGCGCTGCTCCATGTCGGCAGGTCTCCACGGTATCTCCAGATGATGCACCGCCACAGCCCGCTGCTGGGCGTTGACCCCAGTACCGAGCATCGACGTAGAGCCGAAGAGGACACGTACCCTGCCGCTGTTCATGTCTTCAAAGAGGCGTTTCCTTGCCCTCTCCGTGGTGGCGCACTGGATAAACTGGATTTCATCAGCCGGGATGCCGAGGCGTACCAGCTTCTCCTTGATGTCGGTATAGATGTTCCACTCGTTCGGCTTGTAAGTGGAAAGGTCACTGAAGACAAACTGCGTACCCTTATTGGCCGCCGAGCGTACATAATAGTCATAGATGGTTCGGGCGCAGATGGAAGCCTTGTTACCTGCATCATCGCTGAACTTCTCACCCAAAAGGCGCATGTCGAGAGCCATCTTGCGTGCCACATTGGTAGCAATGAGCATCTTTGCCTTGTCGAGGTTGTCCGGCTCGATCGTATCAAGCCCGAGGTCTTCCCAGTTTCCACTACCGGCAAAGGAAACGAGGCGTCCGATCATTTCTTCCTGCTCGATTGTCGGCGCATGAGAGAGGAAGCGGACATTTTTCTCCGGCACATCAAGATGTATCATGTCGGCTGTACGGTAGTCGGTGATTTCACGCAGGAACATCGCCAGTTCGGGCACTTTGATATAAGTGCGGAAACGCTCCTTGCGCTTGATTGCCCCTGTCACGTTCAGCTCATAGTCGGCTGTCTTTTTGGTAAATATGGCCGCCCAGGCATCGAAACAGCTAATCTGCTGACGCTTGAGTTCACGTGGGCGCAAATACTTGAACATCACATAAAGCTCTGTCAGCGCATTTACCACCACCGTACCGGACAAAAAAGTCGCCCCAAGGTCACGGCCCGTTCGGTGCTGGATGTCACGGATGGCAAACAGCAGGTTCATCGCCCTTTGCGAGCCTTTTGTATTGCCGATACCTGCTACCCTGTTGTGGCGTGTCTGGAACATGAGGTTCTTGAACATGTGGCATTCATCGACAAAGATGTGGTCTATACCCATTGAATGAAAGTCCACGGTATCATCCTTGCGGTCGTCCAGCTTTTTACGAAGCTCTGACAGCTTCGCCTTCAAATTTTCCTGTCTCACTTCCAGCCCTTTCTGCATCTTGCGGCTACGGTAGCGCATGGTGGACTGTTCCAACACTTCAAGGCTTCGCTCCACATCGTAAAGCTCTTCTGTGAATATCTCTATCATGGTTTCCTCGGACTGCGGTATCTTGGCGAACTGGTCGTGCGTCAGGATGATGCAATCCCAGTTGTTGTTCTTGATTTTGGAAAATACCTCTCTGCGGTTGGCCGGTGTGAAATCTTCCTTGCCCGGGTACAGGACTTTTGCGTTCGGGTATGCCTTGCGGAACGTGTCGGCAATTTCGTGTACATTCGCTTTCAGGCCGATAATCAGAGGCTTCTGTACTAATCCCAGACGCTTCATTTCATAGGCCGAGACGCACATAATCATGGTCTTGCCTGTGCCTACTTCGTGCCAGCAGATGCCGCCGCCGTTCTGCTTAATCATCCAGATTGCGTCTTTCTGCGACGGGTAGAGTTCGTTGTACGGGAACTGCTCAAAGGAAAGCTGCGGAAAGGTCTGTGCCGAGCCGTCGTAGGCCGGACGGACATAGCAGTTGAAACGCTCGTTGTATGTGCGTACCAGTTCATCCCTGACTTCCAGAGGACGGGCATCGAGCCACTGGTTGAAATTGCTGCGGATTTCCTGTATCTTGGTGGCCGCTTCCTGAATGGCTTCCTCGTCGGGCACACGTACCTTGTCGCCGTTGCGATACACTTCTTTGGTTATCTCCGGCACTGTGTCATGCAAGGCATGAACAAACAGGTCTTCACCGTTGAAATTGCGCACGGAATAGGTGTTGTATGCTGCCGGGGAGTAACCTTTCAGACGCACTACATAGGTATCGTTGACATCAAAGTACATCACTTCGGCTTCCACCCCGAAAAGTTCTGCCGCAAAGTCGGCGTAAAGTTGCGGGTCAATCCAACGCTCGCCCATATTGATATCCAACTCTTCATAAGGTATCGGTTCGGGCGTTGCGTTCTCCAGTGCCTTGACGGATATTTCCGTCCATTGCTGCTGCCTTTCCGAAAGGTCGGGAATGCAGGAAACAAATTCCGTGCATTTAGCTATCACGTTGCCTGCAATGAACTTGCCTTTGTGTTCCCATTCATCCGTAACAGGATTGTAGAATATCTCGCCCTGCAACGCTGCGATTACATCTTCATCAGACAGGCTGGTAGAGCGCATGATGTAGTCCATTTCCACCTTGCCGTAGAAATTGAGGCTGCTTGCCAGCGCTTCCGACGGCTGTAGAATACGGTCGGTCGCAATCTTAGTGAAAGCCACAGGCTCACGCATGATGTCGGCCTTGACTATATCGCCGCCAAGCTGCATTTCGATAGTGAACACCTCGACACCGAGGCTGTCAAGCATGATAAACTCCTTGTTGTCGTTCTCATGGAAAAATCCCCATTTGGCTACAAAGGCATCATAGAGGGTGTTCAGCCGCTCACGTATGGCAGTCTGTTCAGTCTGCAAATCCCTTTCTTTCGTAGAAAGCAGGAAATACGCTTCACGGACAGGGAAATAGTCGGCTGCACGCTCCATATTGACCTTTCCCTCGTTCACCGGAACGAAATCCACGGCCACATCGGCATAGTGGCTTGATTTGCGGAACACGACCGTACCAATCTGCCCCTCGAACATTACCAATGTACCGCTTTTCATCCAGTCCTCGAGTTTTTCCGTGTAGGCTCTCCGTCCTCTGTTTACGGAGAGTGCGGTCGTCTCCTGCATCCCGAACAGCGACATCTGCACGGACGCTTCGCCCTGCTGTCCGAAAAGTATTTTGCGGAAATACCGGTCAAAGTCGTATTTGAGCAAAGCGGAAAGGTATTGTGCCATGGCCGCATCAGAGCCGAGCCACTGGTGTTTGCGTACATATTTGCCGTGCTGGTTCATCACGATACGGCTGTCGGTCGCCAGTACGGTCTTCGGCATGGAAAACAGCCTGTTGGCGTTTTCAGTCATCGTTCCGTTCATGTCGTACATTTCCTTGGCTACCTGCAAAAACATCTGTTCACGTGCGGAGAGTGCCGTCTTATTGGTATGTTTCTGGAATATGAGCAGGTCGCTGCCCACCTCGATACCACTTGTCTGCATGAAAAGAGCGTCAGGCAAACGTACTGCGCTGATAAGGTCGGCATGGTTCACCAGATACTCACGTACAAACTTATTTCCTGCCGTGTCGGCCACACCTCTTGAAGTGACAAAGGCAAGCAGACCGCCCTCGGAAAGCAGTTCCATAGCCTTGACAAAAAAATAGTTGTGAATGGTCTTTGTGGCCTGTTCGTAGATACCGCCCTTTTTCCACAGGTCGGCATCGAAGACACGGAAGTTGCCGAAAGGAATGTTTGAGGCAATGACATCGAATTTCCGATGCTCCAGCTCCTGTGTGCCTATCGTTTCAAAGCCTGCCGTTACGGTGGTTGCGTCCTCATGCAGCAGCGAAAGTACAAGTCCTGTAATGGTGTCTTTCTCAAAAGCATAGCTGCGTGTGCCGGGCATGGCTACAGGCAGGAAACCGCCGATGCCTACGCTCGGTTCAAGAAAACTTTGCATCTGCAAGCCGTTGGCAGAAAAGGTCTTGTGTATCTGTGCCGCCACTGCGTCAATCAGGAATTGCGGCGTATAGAACGCTGTCAATACAGATGACTTGATGCTTTCAACAAGTGAACGGCAAGCTGCCTCGTCACCCCCTGCAAGTGTCCTTAACGCATCCAGCAGACGGTTCAAAAGCCCGGCAACCTCTTTGTCAAGCGGCTTGTCCGTACCCAAGTCCAGTACATCCTTGATACCGCCGAAACCTGAATACTGCGCCAATACCTGTTTTTCCTCTTGCGTGGCTGTCCTGCCCTGCGAGTGGATAGCTACTGCTGTCTCTATGGCCTTGATGTTGGCCGATAATGATGTCAATTTGTTGTAACCCATGATTTAACCTATTTTTTTATTTCCCTTTTTTCGGCCCGTTTGCGGCCGCAGGGATTATTTTTCTGCCTTGAAAGGTGGCGGTGGACATCCGCCATGGCCGGTAAGGAAAAATACGCTCGACAGCCGGAGAGGAAGATTTTTCCGAGACCCCACGGGCAGAATGCCGGCATTGGCAGGAATGGAAACCGGCGGTTACCTTTGCTGAAAAATCCAATCCCCCGAGGTCGCACGGCGGAGAACGGAAGAGCAGCTACAAGAGGGATGGATAGAAAAGGATTGAAAACAGGCGGATGGAAAAATAGAAAAGGAAGATCTGAGGTAAAAAAGGGACGGCGCATGGCCATGCCGTCGATAAAAAGGGACTATGCCGTCGGCAGACCGAAGCCGAAACAGACCCTGCCGGGCCCCGGTAAGGTCTGTCCGTGGATTATCAGTCAATATCGTAACCAATCACAAACTCGTCATTGATTAGCAGATAGTAATAGCCGTTGCCGCAATTCCGGTACTCCTTGCTGAATCCTGCAGCCATGTCACCATTGTCCCGCGGCTCGCACCAAAGCGTACCGTCATAACCGCAAAAGTCGAAACGAAGCGTCGAGAATTTCTCCTTATTCTTCATGGCCTGGCGGAACCGCTGCATGTCCCAGCTTCCGCAATACTTCTCAATCGTGGAGAGTCGGATGCACTTTCCGTCAATAGCCGTTCCCGTGGTGATACGGTTTTCGTACAGGGACTTCTCAAGGTCTGCTGCTGCAATCTTACGGAGCCAGTCGTTGGTATGCGTGGCAAGGCGTGCGAGCTTCTGGTATTTGAGAATCATTTTCCTGTCCATATCCTTTTCGTCTTCCTTTTCCTGTGACGGATAATAGATTTTTTCGATGCTGTTCCAGTCTGAAAAGATGTAGCCATGTTTGCGTTTCCCTTTCGCAATAATACCGATGACGTTCTCCCCGCCACGGTTGATAAACAATTTCCTGCGTTCCCCGTAAATCCTGACATACAAGACCGGTGGGTTCTGTTCGTTACGGAGATATTCTTCTGCCGGATGCATTGTTGCTGCTGTTGTGTCCATACCTGTATTTTTTAGTTGTTCATTCTTTTAGCCGGAACCGCTTGGGCTCCCGTTTATAAGTTATCCTCACGAAATTTGACTTTTGCCCCTGACTGCTGTTCAGAGTTCGGGAAGTGTGCCTGTCCTGACTTTCTTCCCGTCGCAATAGAGTTCGATTGTTCCCGGTCTGAATCCCATTTCGCCGAAGGCTATGTTTCTGACATAGTCCCGGTACTCCTTTCCGGAAAAGTTCTTTCCGCTCAGGTTGTTGAAAAACATGCGGATGCTGAATCCGTCTTCACTTGACAGTATTGTCCTGCCGTCCTGTCTGATTTCTTCTTTCATTTCTTTCCGTTTTAATTGTTTGAAAATCTGTTTTTTATTTCCCTCTTTTTGAACTGAGGGCTGTATTTTCAACTTTTTGAGGCATAAGGAGGATGAAGCAGTTGGTATCATAAGCCAAATCCGGATAGAAAACCGATTGTGCAGCAGTCTGTTTTCGTCATCCGAATGGAATGCGGTTTGGCATTGATACGCTTCGTCCTATATTCGCCGACGAAAAGAGAAAGGAAGCCCCATAGGAAAAAGGAAGAGACTTGTAAAAGGGGACGGCAAGAAGGATATATAATGGGATCGAACAAATTACCGGTTCCATTTCAAGGCCAGCACCGATAATTTGCTTACTTTGCAAAAGTAAAAAGGTTCAATATGAGTGAGAAACTTGTGCTCCTGGTGTTGCTCGGCATAGTGGTCGGGATGTTGCATGTCATCGCTTTCTGACGACGGAAAGCCGGTGAAGCGGCGTATGCAGCCGCACGGAGCGCAAGCCGGGAAGACGAAAGAGGCCGCTATTGCCGTATGGCAGTAATGGCCGGACATCGAGACGCCTGCCGTATGTTCTGCTGCATGTATCCCGACCGGTTCGACGACAGGCATCCGCTCAAACCGTTCAAGTTCCGTGGAATCCGGATTGCATTTTACGACTATTACTATCCGTCACGGTACAATGATTTTCTCAATGAAGCACAACGGACATTCTGCCGTTCCATCTACCGGTTCAAGCAGGGAGAGATACACGGCATCGAGTTCTTCAAGGCATGTATGACCGCCATACAGGCGGACGGCAAGCCTTATCATATCATGTTCATGCCGTGCAGCAACTGGATAAAGTATGAACAGCGGTTCAAGCGGCTGAACTGGTATATGGGCAAGCACAGGCCGGATCTGACATCAGGACTGTACGATACGGTGATCTGCGATGCCCGGGAAAGCCTACATGAAGCGGACGGAGCGGACAGCCGTGTCCTTGAGCGGAATTACGAGATTACCGGTGATATAAAGGGAAAAGAAATCATTATCATTGACGATGTGCTGACGACCGGACAGAGTGTGTCCGACTACAAGGAGGAAATAGAAAGGCACGGCGGCAAGGTGGTTGCCGCCATTTTCTATGGAAAGACGTTTTCCATGCCGCCGATGTCCGTCGTCCGGATGTCGGTATGGGGCGACAGTATCAGCCATGCAATCAAAGGGAGAAAAAAGTCATAGTTCGGCCAGTGCCGAAACACATTCCTGCTGTACTCTCCTGACATGCTCAAAAAGGATTGCGGGATCGACACTCTTGCCATTGAGGCGGCAGGTGATATGCAGGTGTTCTCCCGTGCTGCGCCCTGTAGAGCCGGTAATACCGACCGCATCACGCGGCCGGACGGCTGTTCCCCTGGCTACGAGAATCTTTGAAAGGTGGCAATAGCTGATCATGCAGTTCCCGTGCTGCAGCGTAACATACTTGCCGGAAGTCTTGTCCTGCCCGACCTTTACGACAGTTCCCGCCATCATCGCCAGCACCTTGTCGCCACGTGCCTGCAAATCGATTCCCCCATGAAATTTACGCTTGCCGGTAAAGGGGTCTTTCCTGTAACCGTATGGAGAAGTTACCTTGATTCTCGGTAACGGATAACTGACACTCAGGTAACGCTCAACCACCATCTGCCTTTGCACATCGCCGCGAGCCCCGGATTTGCCGGTGTTTTCCGATACACCTTTCCCGGAACCCGTATTGTCTGAAGCTGTTTCCTTGTCCTTGGTGGCCGCCTGCACACTTTCCTCCCGATAGTAATCGGAAGCGGAGGAAACTGTATTGAATTGTGCCATTGCCGGTATCAGACTGAGCGAAATGCCTGATATAATCATCCATAAAATTTTTCTCATGCTGCAAAATTAGCATGGTCTGTCTATGTTCGACATGAACGGCCATGCA
>ERZ791802.2029-NODE-2029-length-13233-cov-8.673016_pt1 | contig 13233 bp, 15 predicted proteins | sample MGYA00510308_ERZ791802 | MGnify/ENA primary metagenome ERZ791802 (study PRJEB30046, sample SAMN00792028) | human gut metagenome | study: EMG produced TPA metagenomics assembly of the A metagenome-wide association study of gut microbiota in type 2...
ACCGTGGTGACTATCAGAATGGTTGGGATACAGACCAATTCCCGATTGACAACTACGAATTGACTCAGGCTATGATGCAGATTATCCGCAACGGTGGTTTGGGCAATGGTGGAACAAACTTCGACGCTAAGACCCGTCGTAACTCTACTGACCTGGAAGATATCTTTATTGCTCACATTGCAGGTATGGACGCTATGGCTCGTGCATTGGAAAGCGCGGCAGCTTTGCTGAACGAATCTCCGTACAAGAAAATGTTGTCCGACCGTTACGCTTCATTTGACGGTGGTAAAGGTAAGGAATTTGAAGATGGCAAGCTGACTTTGGAAGACGTAGTTGCTTATGCTAAAGCAAACGGTGAACCGAAGCAGACTAGCGGAAAACAAGAACTTTATGAAGCAATCCTGAATATGTATTGCTAATTAAAATCTAATACTAAGACGATAGGGCAGTGGGGAACTGCTGCTTTATCGCCTTCTTTTTATATCTAATCCAACTACTACACACTACTTTATACAACTTATAGAAACTATGAACAATACAACGAACGAAGGAAGCAAACTTTATTTGTATTCCATCACATCCGTTGCTATCCTGGGCGGACTGCTTTTCGGTTACGACACGGCAGTTATTTCCGGCGCAGAAAAAGGCTTGGAAGCTTTTTTCCTTTCAGCCTCTGATTTCCAATATAATAAAGTAATGCATGGAATTACTTCATCCAGTGCATTGATAGGCTGCGTGCTTGGTGGTGCTCTCTCCGGTATATTCGCTTCCCGCTTGGGACGCCGTAATTCGTTGAGACTTGCCGCCGTACTTTTTTTCCTTTCAGCATTAGGTTCTTACTATCCGGAATTCCTGTTTTTCGAATACGGAAAACCGAATATGGACTTGCTGATTACATTTAATCTTTATCGTGTCTTAGGTGGTATCGGCGTCGGACTGGCATCTGCCGTTTGTCCGATGTATATCGCGGAAATAGCTCCTTCCAACATCCGTGGAACACTTGTTTCGTGCAACCAGTTTGCCATTATCTTTGGTATGTTGGTGGTGTATTTTGTGAATTACCTGATTATGGGCGACCACCAGAATCCTGTTATCCTGAAAGATGCTGCCGGAGTTTTATCAGTTAGCTCCGAATCTGATATGTGGACTGTATTTGAAGGCTGGCGTTATATGTTCGGCTCTGAGGCTTTCCCTGCCGCTTTCTTCGGTCTGTTACTATTCTTTGTTCCGAAAACTCCCCGTTATCTGGTATTGGTACAACAAGATGAAAAAGCTTACTCCATTCTGGAAAAAATCAACGGTAAGGCAAAAGCGCAGGAAATCCTTAATGATATTAAAGCTACTGCTCACGAAAAGACAGAGAAACTTTTTACTTATGGAGTGGCAGTAATTGTTATCGGTATTCTTCTTTCTGTGTTCCAACAGGCTATCGGCATTAATGCGGTACTTTATTATGCTCCGCGTATTTTCGAAAATGCAGGAGCAGAAGGTGGCGGTATGATGCAAACTGTTATTATGGGTATCGTAAACATCATCTTCACATTGGTTGCTATCTTTACCGTAGACCGTTTCGGACGTAAACCGCTATTGATTATCGGATCCATCGGTATGGCAGTAGGAGCATTTGCAGTGGCAATGTGCGATAGCATGGCTATAAAGGGAATCTTCCCGGTACTTTCAGTTATCGTATATGCCGCATTCTTCATGATGTCATGGGGGCCGATTTGCTGGGTATTGATTTCAGAAATCTTCCCGAATACAATCCGCGGCAAGGCAGTTGCCATCGCCGTAGCTTTCCAATGGATATTCAATTATATTATATCTTCCACTTTCCCGGCATTGTACGATTTCAGTCCGATGTTCGCATATAGCCTTTATGGAATTATCTGTGTAGCTGCCGCAATCTTCGTATGGCGTTGGGTGCCCGAAACGAAAGGCAAGACACTGGAAGATATGAGCAAGCTTTGGAAGAAAAATAAGTAAATTAGGTTAGTGTAATTTCATCGTGTCGTCAGGATTTCAGTGTGACGGCAGGATTCTATCAAGATTATGACATCATGCCAATGGTATGGTGTCATAATCATTTATATGCATATCTTTCAGTAAATCAATAGCTTATTTTGCATGATTGATGCAATAACCAACAGTTTTGCATTTTTGAGTAAATGCATAGTCTGACAATGCGCTTATCTTTGCATTGTAAAATTTGAAAAGTCACATTATTGAAAGATTATGATAACAGAGCAGCATAAAGATACCGTTTATTTTTCAAACCTTTTCGCAAGGCACTATCCTGAAATTTATGGAGATTTATCCGATATTCTTTCTCGTCATCATGTAGCACATGGTACATTGATGCACACTAAAGATTATTGGTGTCGAGACTATATGCCAATACAATGGGGGTATAAAACTTATATCCAATTCCGTTATGAACCCGATTATTTAGCAGACAAACCACAGTATAAAACTAATATTAATCCTGTATTGAAGGCTATGAGGGAAAGAATGAATATTACGCAATCTCCACTTATAATTGATGGTGGAAACGTGGTTGTGTGTGAAGTAAAAGAACCATATATGAAAGATTGGAGACCAATTATTATTATGACAGAAAAGGTATTTCAGGAAAATTCTCTGATTGATCGGAAAGAAGTGCTCGCAATCTTAAAGGAGAATTTTTATGGGGCGGAGATTGTATTTCTGCCATGGGATAAATCTGATGTCTGTGGTCATACAGATGGGATTATTCATAATGTTGGTGATGGTAAAGTTTTGGTTAATCTGAATGCCTATCCCCTGAAAATAGCACGAGAGATGAGACGTAGATTGAGTAAATTTTTTGTGGTTGTAGATTTAAAACTTAGTGAGTATCATCATAATAGTTGGGCATATATAAATATGCTTCAGACACGTGACGTAATCATTGTTCCCGGACTTGGACTACCGACAGACAGAGAAGCATTAGAACAGATAAAAGAATTGCATCTTTCTTATGAAGGTCGAATCTATCAGGTAAATATCGCTCCGATTGTAGAGAAATGGGGAGGTGCATTGAATTGTTTGTCTTGGACTATGAGTAAATATATATCTGGCTTAGAGTGGTTGCTTGAATTTGATGAATAAGTTATGGCTGTCACTACAAACAAGATAATTCATAAACTCAAAATGTCGTTGACCATTTAATATCATCTAAGCGTGAAACAAAAAGTCAATATGTTCGACATAAATTTACACTAAAAAAGATTATCTTTACCCAAAGAAACATTAACATTATAATAATCATGGATACTTTAAAAAAAGAAATTGCAATATTAAGGCAATGTAGTGACTTTAAGGAAATAGAGAAACAACTTCAAACGATTAATAAATTGATAGTTACAAATTATATGTTTGAGTTGAGTAACGGGCTACGGATTTATCCAATTGAAGTAGAAGCTTATTTTAAAGATTCAAAGTTTAATGATGAGTCTGTGCATGGAAATAAACTACAAAAAAATAATTATGGAAGATTTTATGTCCATCGTACAGGTAAAGCGGAGGATTCAAAAATTAAAGGTGGAACAAGAGGAGGCGTTGATATTTGTTTGTCTGATGATGTTAATACATATTATGGTATTCTGATAAGAAGCGCAAAGTTTGATGATGGTACAACTAAATTTGGCCCGAATAATGTTTTAAAATTTATTATTGAAGATAAGAACGTAGATTATAAAACATTGGAAAATGATTTTGTTTTAAAAGAAGCTGTTGAAGATTGTCGTGATAGGGAAAATAAATCAATTATCTTACATTCGACACGCGTTGGTCTAGGTAGAAAGCAAAGTGATGATTTCAAAGATTTGCAATTGCGGACAATAGTGGGATTACTGCTCTCGTCTTATGCATACAAGGAAAAGGAAAATGTGTTCAGGAACTATATTGTTAATGAAAACTTATCAAAAGAAGAAGCTGAAAAGAGATCTATTGACATTCTAGGGTATTGTCCTAAGTCTTTGATAAAAAGTATATATGAGGTATTATAGCTATTAATTTTATATAAGGGTGATAAATATATATCACCCTTATATGAATTAGCGAACGATTGGAATCCAGATTTCAGTAAGAAGTCCTTTCGTATCTGTGTCGGTAGGGGAATTCAAGTAATGCTCTAAAACAGGAGTTTCTCCTAAGCGGTAAGATTGTGGTAATTGTTTCAATATTGTCTCATAAAAAGCATCTAACAATACGTAATCTCCTTGATGGGTATAGACTGCATATGTGCTTTGTGGTAGCTCCATATACTTTATTTGACTGGTAAGAGAAGGATTAAATCCTGTTTCTTTTTGAATAGTCATGCAAGCATAAAAACGGCATTTTTCGGATGAGGTAATATCTGTATCGTCATAAGCTATGCCCCAATAATCTTCCTTATCTGGTAATAAAGAGTTTTCTTCTGCATATTTATGTAGGTAATCCCAAGTTTCTGTTTCAAAAGCAGCCGTATTGCAGGTTTCATAATCACCGATATAAGATAAAAATAAGACAGGTATTGTTTCGGGTTCCACTATACGGCAAGGAGAAATAGGTGAAGGATAAACATGTGCTGTTTCCAATAATTTCTTTTGTAATTCTCGAGGAGTAAGATTGTATTTTTTTTGAAGTGTATTATTAAACGCTGATTGGTTAGCAAATCCAATATATTCATATATTTCAGTTATACTCATATTATTGTCTTTGAGTAACTGCTGAGCATATTCCATGCGTGTGCGAATGATATATTGATGTAATGTTTCGCTTGTATAAGCTTTAAACATCAACTGAAGGTTACGAACAGACATACATGCTATTTTAGCTAATTCAGGTATGGATAACAAACGGTTGAACTCATCCGCCGTTTTACCTGTCCAATTCTTTTGTATCATGGAATTTAGATAATGAAGAATTGTTTCGATTTGTCCTTGATAGGAGAATTTGTTAGAACTCATCTTTTTTCTTTATATACATATCTTTCAGTAAATCAATAGCTTATTTTGCATCAACTATATTTCTGGATATTCCAAACCATCCCGGCACAGGAAAATAAAAAGGAGAACGAAGATACCCCGGATGGGATAATTTCCCTTCATCCACCCGTTTCTGTAATCTGCGAAGCGCAGTTGCCTTCCGTAACCCACAGATAGAGCAAAGCTGTTGTGTAGTAATGTAAGAGTTGTCTTTAAAAAACTCTGCCAGTTTTCCATCAATTTCTATATCGCTTAATTCTTGTGAACGCCGAGGCTCGCTCACTTTCTCAAAAGTGGTAGCTTTTAATTCACGAAGCAAATCTTTCTCGGGTGTGAAGACGATTCCACTGCAATGAATGTTTTCGGCACGCATCTCTTTTGGAGAGCGTACTTCGGGAGATTCAGCCTTGATACGGAATGAACCAACCCCGGGAATATGAATGCTGTTACCATTGGATAATTCTTGTTTGAGAACATCTGCGAACTCTATAAAAGAGCCTATTACGTCGCTTTGTCTTAAACTACTTCTGGATTCAATCCTTTCGGCAATATCCTCTAGTGTAATGGTATCCCGTACGACCAGCCGGGCGTGATATCTCGTTTTATTGGAATCTTTGGGTTGAGGGGTTAGAAAGAAATCATAAAGTGCATTCATTTATTAATAGCATTGTGCGTACCAGTTAGCAGATTTACGCAGTCGTTTTATCTATTTTGTGCCTTCCTATTGGCTGGCTCACATTATGTGCAACAGTTAACTCATGTATTGTGGAATAGTTGTTGTACATAATGTGCGATAACTATTGCACGATATGTGCTACGACTAATATGATGGGACAAAATTACTAATTAATCTAATCAAAAACAATACTTTGACGGTTTGTTTTAGTCAGCTTATTTTTATAAAAATACTGAATGAATATATTTGCAAATCAGTACTTTGGTAATATACTTTTGTATCTCAATTCTCATAATAACTAAAAAAAGTATGAAAACAATGATTAGAGAAATAGTAGAGACAATAAAACAAATGTTTGCACCGAAGCAACAAATGCGGGAACTGATAGCAAATTGTGAGGTATCCGAAATCGTGGAACAAAAGGTTACGAAAAAGCCAGCGATAGTTGAAAAGGCTGATGAGAAGGCAGATAAATCCAAAAAATGGAGTCAAACATTGATGTTACAAATAAAGGTATATTTGAATGACAATTTCGTTTTTCGGTATAACACCCTGACAGGGGCTACGGAGTACAAAGAGAAGGATGGAAAGAGCGGTTATCGACCTGTTGACGAGCGTGAAATGAATGGGATTATTGTAGATGCCCGCTTGGAAGGAATACCTTGTTGGAGAGGAGATGTACCCACCATGGTTCTGTCAAATAAAGTGGAGTCTTATAATCCTTTTCATCTTTATGTGAAGGAATTGCCGGGGTGGGATGGAATAGATCGTGTGATGCCTTTGTTACTACGTGTTTCTGATAATGAAATATGGCTGAAAGGCGGACGTTGCTGGTTGCGGGCAATGTTGTCACAGTGGAGTGGGAAAGAACGTCTGCACGCCAATGCGCTTACTCCCGTATTGATAAGCGGAAAGCAGGGGTTGAGTAAGAGTACTTTCTGTCGGTTACTGATGCCTGACTCGCTACGGCATTATTTTATTGATAATCTGAATTTGGCAGCGGGCAGTTCACCGGAAAAGAAGTTGGTGAAAAACGGATTGATTAATTTGGATGAATTCGATAAGATTAAAGAGGGTCAACAGGCGACATTGAAGAATCTTCTTCAAATGGTGAATGTACCCGTTTTTCGTGGTAAGCGCCTGGGATGGGTGAATGAGCCACGGCTTGCTTCTTTTATAGCTACAACGAATGCCTATCAAGTATTGACCGATCCTACAGGAAGTCGTCGTTTTTTATGTGTGGAAGTGGTAAAACCTATTCCGGAGGAACCTTTGGAGCATAAACAGCTATATGCACAGTTGAAAGAAGAACTGGAATCCGGTGCACCGGATTATTTAAGTAGGGAGGAAGAAAAGGTTTTGCAGAAACACAACAAGACATATTATCGCCAATCCTTATTGGAAGATGTGTTTCATTGTTGCTTCCGTCATCCGCTTGAAATGGAAAAAGGTATTTGGCTGACAACGGCTGAAATATTTCAGGTGATGCGTAAATTTAATTCGACAGCTTTGAAAGATGTGTCTGCACGTCAATTAAGTTTAAAACTTTCTGCAATGGGATTTATGGCTAAACATACGTCTTTCGGAAACCGCTATTATGTGTTTAACCTTTTGGCAGTAAATGAGTAGTGGCGTTATAACAGGTTATATTTAAGGTGGTTATGTTGAAAAGTGATTTGCTGATAAAGCTTTTGATATTTATTATTATCCATCAAAATGTTATTTTGTTTGCATAATTATCCGAATATCAGCAAGATAAATAAAGAAAATATCTATCTATATTTTTGCATTTCTCAATTTAATTGACTTACTTTGATGTAAAGTTAATCCACTGATGCTATGGGGCGAATTGTTCTGATTTTATTTTTATGCATAAATGAATTATATGAAGAATATTTTTTGTCTGTTAAACATCCTGATTTTGTCTATAACATTGATTTCTTATAAGTCAATGAAAGCACAGTGTAATTATTCACTTACACATGATACAGTTACTAAAATGAATGTTTATAAAATTGTTGATGAATTCCCAAGCTTTCCAGGTGGTGGAAGTGCTTTACTACAGTATGTGGGAAAACATTTCCATATACCTGAAAATGACATGCAAAGCACATTTGATTTAACTTTTATTGTTGACAAAACTGGAAAATTGAAAGGGGGAAGAATTGATGAGAAAAATAGCAAAGATTTTATGGAAAAAGCTAATCAGCCTTACTCATTAACCATTCTTTTGGATACTAATACATCTATTCCTCAATGGGGAGATCAATTTTATCCCGATTATAATGAGTATGATTCCTCAAAAAGAACTTTAATGTTTTCAATACCTAAAACATATATAATAATGTTGATATAAATAGTATAATCAAAAAGAGCAGAGAATCGGATTTTATATGTGTGAATGGTAAATTATATAAGCTGTTAAGCAATGAATCTCTAGAATGGACTCCTTAATAAATCTGGCAATAAAAGTAATACCTTTAAATTATACTCCATTACCATGAACATGATTAGAATTAAAGCCGTAATTAAGCTATATAATGATGGTCGTAAAACTCCATTTACTAGTGGATATAGACCTTTATTTGATTTTATTGAGGAGACGAAAACTTCTGGTCAAATTACTTTAATTGACAGGGAGGTTTTTTATCCCGGAGATGAGGGATAGTTGAAATAGCTTTTCTTCACAGAAGGGCTTTAGGGGATAATTTTCTTGAAGGTACTAAGTTTACTTTTGGGGAAGGCTCAAAACCTTTGGGAGAAGGACAGATTTTAGAAATATTGGAGTACTGAGAAATTCTGTTTTTTGTATTTCTCAATTTAATAGACTAGCATACTCCTGCGTTGGAAATAGAAAGGTTGATTATCCAATAAACCTGTGCACAGGACTGGTGAATATGGATTACTTTCTATAAATAGAGTCTTTAAATGGAGTAATTAGGGCTATTTCATATGATCTTGAAAGAAATTAAATAACATTTGAATAATTATGAAGAATTGTATATCAATTTTTGAACTTGTTGAGCTTGGAGTCCTATTAGGTTCAGTGACATTCATTATCGGATTAGTTTTCTTTCTTTATTTATTAAAGAGGATTAAAATAAAGAGATTCAGATTGACAATCTACTGTATTTTGAAACTCTTTATTTCTGTGGCTCTATCCATTATAATTTGGCACTTTTGGATATTCAAGATTGACATAATGTTTGGATGTATCTTTTTGCCAGGTGTATTTGCGGAAACGATTACGATTTTATTGTTATATTTTGGGATAAAGGGATGCAGGCCTTATATTTGTCCTAAAGAGAGGGCTTCAAGGTAAAGATATATAGAATATTTTAATATTAGGGATGGAAATAAAATTTATACATAGTAATCTTATTCAAGTATTACTAACTGTGATATTAACATTTGTCATAATGCCATGTCATGCCCAGGAACAAAGTGAGAAGCTCATACTAGTATGCGATTCAATCACTAAGTTGGATGTCTATGACTTTGTTCCGGAATTTCCAAGTTTCCTAGGTGGAGAAGTGGAATTTTTGAGGCATATAGGTAAGAATTATATCAAAACAACAGATGATGTGCAAAGTACATTCCAACTATGTTTTGTGATAAATAAGGACGGTGAGATAAAAGGTGTAAGAATTTTCAATAAAAAGAAGAATGAATATACAAACGAAGAGAAGAAAATGATTAAGGTTTTTGAATCAATGCCTCTTTGGAAACCTGGTGAATATAACGGAAAAAGAGTGAACGTTCTACTAACTCGGAGAGTAAGCATTCGTTTTCAATAATAATTAGGGATATTCTTCAAATAGATGATGGCTTTTTATTATTAAATATTTATGAAACCGATGATGTGATATGAGAAAGAGAAAAATGATAAAAATATGTGCTCTAGTTATTAGTCTGTGGATTGTCTTTATAATTGGAAGGGGTTTTTACTGGTATTGGCTAGATGAAAAGAATATTTCTATGACAATATCAAGTCAATATAGTAATACCTCCATTGATATTGAAGTATATATAAATAATGAGTTAGCCTTTAAAGATGAGGAGTATCTTTCATTTTATCAACATAAAATTTAGAGGTACTCTAAGAAAAGTACTTCAACGTGAACTAATACTGAATTGAGAATGCGTCATATTTTACTGAAAATGATAATGTAAATATTGTTTCTGATGCTTATATACCAAAGGTAACAATAAAAAGAGGTTAATCTAAGTTTTTTTGAACTTAATGAAGATGATAAAAATGAAAGTATCTTATATAATTATTTTTGTGTTAGTATCTTGTAGTTATCAGAAACACACAAGCCAACTAGACGGGGTGCAACAAATAGACTCATTGCTCTTTCGACAAGACGATAACTCTCATATTATAACAATATTTTTAGACCCTGAATTTACGGGCAAAGTAGATGTTTTTGAAGAACCAAAAGGCGGAATAATAAAATCTATTCAGAATAATCTTGAAGAGGATGATATTGTTATGTTTGATTTATTGCAAAAAACAGACAGCATGTACTATGTAATAGCATATAGTGCGATAGACGATAGAATTCTGGCTAAAGGTTGGATTTATCAAAAAAATAAATTAGGAATTTACTCGGCTGCTTATGGTGATATGTATTGCTCCTTATATGAAAAGCCATCTAATAGAGCAAAAGTAATTATAACTGAGAAAGAGTATAATCCGAATGTATATCAAGTTCTTGATTTTGAAGGTAAATGGCTAAAAGTACAAGTTAGAATTAAAGGTAAGATATATGTTGGATGGATGTCACCCGAAATGCAATGTGCTAATCCATATTCTACTTGTAGCTAAACTTTTCAATTATTTATCTGTCTTCAAGTGAAAATATGTGACTTATTTATTGATATTGCTTACAAAAATACCTCAGTCATGAAAAAGGGAATATATTTAATTTTGTTTCTATCTATTTTAGGAGCATGTAAACAATAACTTAATTTAGTGAACGTTTCCAATAATATCTATAAGACTCAAATTAAAGCATTTGGTGATACCTACAGCCAAGAAAGAATTGTGCAAATTTTAGGCTGTATATACACTTTCATTTTCTTATGAAAATAAAGACTGGCTAACAATCGTAAATGCAAATCATGTGAAAATCAATGGTATTACTTATGTACTGGAGTGTAATCTGGAGAACTATATAAGGGATTGTTTAATGATAAATTTGAATAAAAAAATGAATTATATTATGGAATAACATCCGATTAAAATTAATAAAGTTCAGATACGCCATCTTCAAATAGAAGATTATGTACAGTTATCTCAATCTGTTAATTCAGAATAATTATTTAGATGATTATTACTGAGTGGGTTCTCATAAAAAATAAAACTCCCGCTTTACGTTCGTCTGGTCATACGACGGAAAGCGGGATATTTGAATGAATATCAGTTTGTGTTACTCGTTGGTTACATTCTGAGTTTCGGATGGTTTGCCACCCAAGAGTTTTTCCAAGTCACGTAATTGGCGATGATAGTCTTGCAATATCTGACTGATGAAACCACGATGAAAGGAAGCCGCGATCAGGAAGTCCGACCATTTCGTCCATTCTTCAAATATTTTTTGGCATTCTGCACGAGGTGAATTTTGTAAAGCCAGAAAATGTAGGCAAGCCTTTTGCATCTCCGGCATCCCATTTTCCCATGGACGGTCAAAGTTGGCCAACGCTTTAATAAAATGCTTGATTTTGTGGTGTAACGCTCCCAAACGTTGCGTTTCCGAACAATCGGCCGATACGGTAGGGCATAGTCGTCGTGATTGGTCTAAATAAAACTGCTTTAATTTCTCTTTTTCTTCCGGATTGGAAAAAACTGCTTCCTGCCGATTACTTCGAACGGCTTTTACAGGTGCATTGCTTTGTTCTTCATGCATGATGCAACGGTTTTTAAGATAGGCGGGAATAAAAAAACGGTTCCGCCTTTCCCGTTGACTAACACTCCACAGAAGCTGGGGACGCATTAACGTTCCCCACGGGGGTACGAAACCGCGTATCTACGACAGTAACAGGCATAAAAATGCCTGCCACTGGAGTTGAAGCAGGTTCACTGCTTCTGTGGATATAAAATGTTAGTCGTTGCAAATGTACGATAATTTTCGGAAGTCACAAATTAAATAGCGCAAGAATCTGTGCGAAAATCGTGTGGTGTTAAAGTGCAATAGCTGTTTCGGAGTACATATTGTTATGGCAAATTGCAATTATATAGAGACCTTATTTGTATTCATGTTCCCTTATAAATTCATCAGCTATATAAAGATTGCCATACAAATATAAACCAGTGCTTTTATTATGTAAGTCTGCGCAGGTTTTACTTTCATAAAATAATTCCAATGCTCTTTCGGGAGCAATATTCAGCCGTTTTGCCAGTTCGGCTGATATGCAGCCAATCCGGTTACTTAATATCATTTCTTGGATAACAGGGGATTTTACGGGGTCATTCTGCAAATTCTGTTCCATCATAACTAAGGTATTTATCAATAAACTTTTGGTTTAACAGACAGATTTGATTGTTCGGTTGGTGCATAGCGAGACGTTGCAAAGCTACATCTGCACTCATTAATCCTGCCATATATAAATTTATGGTATCAATAACACGGTCATTAGCTACACCACCTTCGATATAATCGTAATTAGCTGCCGGATTCAATCCTTTCCGGCTGTTGACAATAAATTCCAGCCATTCAGCATCATAGGCTTTAAATATTTTGCAACGTCCTTCTTTCAGAATCGTGTCACGGTCTAATTGATACATGTTAATTAATGCTTTAGCCTGTCTCTTGGTTGATATGGCTATAGCCCATTTGAAGGCTTGCTCTTTTATGTTTGTAACGTAGAATCCCTGCCCGAAATCAAGGTTCTTGCGACCAAAACCACAGATGGGGGTAACAACTACTTCAGTTCCACCATGGTATACAGTTATTTTCATTTTTTGCTCTCCCATGTGATTAAACACTCTATCATATTATCTGTTACATGTTCACGGCTTTCGGTATGAAGCACTTCATAATTGGGTAAAATATAATTTGCTATCATTCCCACATGCTTCATTCGGGCATATATTTCTTGATAGGATTTGCCGAGCCGACGTGCAGTTCCTTCAATGCAGGAAGCAACGAAAGCTAACTTAATTTCAGTGGGTGATAATTCTATAAGTTGTTCCATACTGTTACTGTTTATGCACATTCTACTTTATTCTGTTTAGCATATTCTTATGTTTGGCATAAGCTCTATCCATATACAAATATAGAAAGTATTACTTCATAAAACAAAAAAATGGCAGATTATCTAATATAGGTAAGTTTGTTTTTTCTATGAGATTCAAAATTAGGTATAATGCATTTTTTATTTTGTAATGACAATGTATAAAGATAAACAGTACCTTTGCACTGTCTTTAAAATAAAAACACGTATTGTTATGGAACAACATCCGATTAAAATTAATAAAGTGCAGATACGTAACCTTCAAATAGAAGATTACACACAATTATCCCAATCGTTTACCCGTGTTTATTCTGACGGTAGCGATGTGTTCTGGAC
>ERZ791802.2030-NODE-2030-length-13214-cov-22.005016_pt1 | contig 13214 bp, 7 predicted proteins | sample MGYA00510308_ERZ791802 | MGnify/ENA primary metagenome ERZ791802 (study PRJEB30046, sample SAMN00792028) | human gut metagenome | study: EMG produced TPA metagenomics assembly of the A metagenome-wide association study of gut microbiota in type 2...
ATAACGTATTGATATTATGCGAAAACCCAAAACATGATTTTACTCAAAAAGATTATTAGGTATGAATCCTTAGTTAATTTAAGTCTAATTTTTTAATTTAATTTATTAATGGAAAAAAAAGAATGCAGATCAAAAACGCTATCATGGCGTATTTTGTTAGTACTTTTAAGTTTTTCTTTAAGTACGCTGGCACAAACTCAAAACATAACGGTAAAAGGTGTAGTAGTGGATGCCAATAATGATCCTCTTATTGGGGTTACTATCGCTGAACAAAATACTACTAACGGAACGATTACCGATATAGACGGAAACTTTTCTATTCAATGTGCCAAAGGTGCAATCCTCAAATTCAGCTATATTGGTTATAAAGACGTAACAGAAACAGCGATAGGAACTAATTTAAAAATTGTGTTGATTGAAGACGCACAATCTTTAGAGGAAGTAGTGGTAGTCGGTTACGGAACTCAAAAGAAAGTAAACCTAACGGGAGCAGTATCAGCTGTCGGAGGAGAAGAACTTGCTAAACGACCTGTAGCAAACACTTCTACTATGTTACAAGGACAAATGCCTGGTCTTCGTGTTACTTCAGACCGTGGTATTCCCGGCGATGAAAATGTACAAATCCGTGTTCGCGGTCAAGGTACATATTCTTCTGCGGGTTCTAATCCTTTGATACTTATAAACGGTGTAGAAGGTGATTTAGCAACACTTGATCCTAATATGATTGAATCTGTATCTGTATTGAAAGATGCAGCTTCCGCTTCCATTTATGGTTCCCGTGCAGCTAATGGAGTTATATTAATTACAACTAAAAACGGTGCTGGAGTGAAAGATAAAGTATCTGTTGCTTATAATGGTAATTACGCTATACATACTCCGACAACCTTATTAGACTTGGTATGGGACTCTCCTACCTATATGAAATATTTCAATATAGCAAAAGATAATTCTGGTGCCCCAGCTACAGATCGTTATTCACAAGAAATGATTGATGCCTATACTAATCCATCTGATCGAGAAAAATATCCTAGTTTTGATTGGATTGATTATATGTTTAATCCAGCATTTGTTCAACAACATAATTTAAGTGTAGCCGGTACAGTAGGAAAAACCTCATATAATGCTTCTATCAGTATGGTAAAACAACCTGGTACAATGAAGGGGCAAACTTATGAGCGATATAACGCTGCATTGGACTTGAAGTCTGAAATCAATAGTTGGGTTAAGTTTGGTATGTATTTTGCAGGAAGCCGTAGTTATCGTCAACAAACCCGTCAAGGAGATACTGATGCCTACTTGTCCACAATCTCTCAAGCACCAACTTATATGCCATGGTTACCGGATGATGGTTCAGGTATACGTAAATATACTTACAAAGCATATCAATTTGAAGGCAATAATAAAAACATGGTAGGTATTATTGAAACCGAGAACTTCAAGAAATATGTAAATACTGATATTAACGCACAAGCATGGATTGAATTAAATCTGGCTAAAGGATTATCTTGGTATAGCAAAGGAGCTATGCGTTACAAACAGACACATACCAAAGATTGGCGTGCACAAGTTACTCCAGTATATTGGTATCATTCCGGAGAGCCTGCTAACAACCTAAACACAGGAGGAACAGGATTGGATAGTGACATGGATTATAGTTCCTACTTCAACTTTTATACATATCTTAAATATGATTGGACTTCAAAGAAACATGACCATGATATTTCATTAATGGCTGGATATAATTTGGAAGCCTATAGATATGATATGGTTGGTGCTTATCGCCAGTACTATGATTTTCCGTTACATGAAATCAATGGCGGTACAGCTGCTGTACAAACCAATGAAGGAAAATCCGAAGAATGGGGATTGATGTCTGCTTTCTTCCGGGCAAACTACGCTTTCAAACAACGATATTTATTAGAAGTTAACGCTCGCTATGACGGAACTTCACGTATTGCCAAAAACTCTCGTTGGGGTCTATTTCCTTCATTTTCTTTGGGATGGCGTGTCACAGAAGAACAATGGATGAAAAATCTGAATTGGAATTGGTTGAATAGCTTGAAACTTCGTGGTTCATACGGTGTACTGGGTAATCAAAATATTGACCTATACTCTTATTATGCTGTACTTTCTACTGGTAAAGATTACAGCTTTGATAATTCAGAATTGACTTCAGGTGTAGCACAAACAGCTTTTAGTAATGTTGATCTGAAATGGGAGACTACAGCTATCGGGGATTTCGGTTTTGATGCAACTTTATTTAATGGATTGAATATTACTTTTGATTGGTATAAGAAAAAAACTTATGATATTCTCCGTAGGGCACAAGGAAACAACTTATTAGCTTTGGATGCACCTTATATAAATGGTGGAGAACTAGTAAATAAAGGAATAGAAGTTGGCTTATCTTATAATGGCTATGTTAATTCTGGTAAAATGCAGGGATTGTCTTATAATGCCGGCGTTTTCTTTGACCGATCACGTAATGAGTTAACCAAATATGGAGCTGACTACATCAATAACGGAACAATCTGTCGTGAAGGTTTACCTTATGAATCATTCTACATGCTTGAAGCCATTGGAATTTTTAAAGATGAGGAGGATGTGGCAAATTCCCCTAAACAATATAACGACAATACTCAGCCTGGTGATATTAAATTCAAAGATATTAGTGGTAAAGATGGAAAACCGGATGGTGTTATTGATGACTACGATCGTACCGTAATAGATGGACGTTTCCCCGATTTTGAATATACGATCAACCTTGGTGCTACATGGAAAGGATTTGACCTTTCAATAATGGGACAAGGTGTGCAGGGAGTAAAACACTATGCTAAAGATTGGGGTATTCAACCATTTAGACAAGGTTCCCCGATTTCTTGGGACTACATTGAAAATATGTGGACTGAAGAAAATCCAAATGGAAAATATCCGCGTTTGTATTATGATAATATGGGCGGAACCAAAAATACTCGCGCTAATTCTTTTTTCTTGTATAATGGGTCGTATTTCCGTCTAAAGAATTTGACATTTGGTTATACTATTCCTCAAGAATTAACACGTAAAATTAAAATTGAAAAGTTACGTGTCTATTTCTCTGGTGATAATTTGTTGACGATAACTAAGTTTCCTCAGGGAGGAGACCCGGAACGTAACTACACTTCCAAAGCTAACACCCGTCTTGTTTATTATCCACAAAATCGAATTGTATCATTTGGTGTAAATCTTCAGTTCTAATATACAAAAAACATGAAAATGAAAAAAATAGTATATATATCATTTTTCGTTGGAGCATTGGGATTAAATTCCTGTTCAAGTATTCTAGATACTCCTCCAACCTCAACACCTTCCGAAAGTGTGTATTGGCAATCAAAAGCGGATTTTGAATCAGCTTTAACAGCTTGTTATCAAGGTATGCAAGAAGAAACTTTATCATGGATCATTCCTACTTTTGACTGTTTGACAGATAATGCATACGGTAATCAGGGATCCAGTAAAATATACAATGCAGATATGATCCAAGCAGATAACATAGACCCTTCTACCACTGGTTTGATCGAAAATATTTATAAGGAAGCCTATAGAGCTATTGCTCGTATAAATATATTCATAGATCAACTGAATAAATATCAAGGTACAGACATTGCGTCTGTACGTAATCAGATGGAAGGTGAGGCTCTGTTTCTACGTTCTTATTGTTACTATTTATTGTATATGTTTTATGGAGAAGTTCCATATATAGATAAACCTTTGACCCTGGAAACACAAAATATGCCCAAAAACACATTGGAGGAGGTTTATACAAAATTGACAACAGACCTGCAATCCGCTATTAATAAAATGGATGATAAAACTTATAAAGAAGCAGGGGGACATGCAACTAAGGGGGCTGCTAAAGCATTGAAGGCTCGTGTTTTAATGTTTCATGCATATGGCGACGATGGCACAGTAGCTCATATGGATGATTTGGAAGAAGCTTATACATTACTTGGAACAATAACGGGATACTCTTTAGATGATAATTATGCAGATATTTTCCGTCCGGCCAATCAGGAAAATAGTAATGAGATTATTTTCTCCATTAAATATTTAGCTCCGAATAGTTATCATATCTTTGACAATTCATATGGTAATTATGGTATGCTAAATCCTGTAGAAGATCTGACTAAAGAATATGAAGAAGGAGATAATCGATTAAATCAGATTATTGCATTTAATGATGTATATCAATGGGAAGGTGGTGATATGATTAATCTGACTAAATCTAGTAATGGTAAACGTATGATCAAATGGCTACGTCCAGTATTAAAACAAAGTGATTTTTGGAACCAAACAGAACGTAGCGAGCAAGACATTGTAATTTTACGTTGGGGTGAACTTCTTTTACTAAGAGCTGAAGCAGCAAATGAATTGGGCAAACCTGGAGCAGCAGATATGGTAAAACTTGTAAGAAAACGTGCAGGTCTGGAAGCCCTTCCCGAAGGCTTAAGTCAAGAACAAATGCGTGAAGCTATTCGTCATGAACGTCGGGTTGAAACTCCATTTGAGTTAATTAGATATTATGATATGAGACGATGGAAAATCATGGATAAACTAAATGGTCTTGTATTAGATCCCCTCTATACAAATATCATTCCTGCATGGTCTAAAAAACACGAATACCTTCCATTACCACAAGGACAAATTGATTTTTCAAATGGTATATTAGTACAAAATCCTAATTACTAATATTTATATCTAATATTTCATGAATTTATATAAGGTGATGTATCCCTCTGCGGATACATCACCTTATTCTTTTATTGACTATTTTTATAACTAAAGTTTGTCATTTTTTAATAATAGTATCTTCAATCATATAAAGGAGATCCGTTAATACCATTTCTCTATAATAAATATTTCAAGACGAAACAAACGCTTATAAATAATAATATTTTACCGCAACAAATTTTACTGTTTCAATTCCGTATTGATATTATGCGAAAACCCAAAACATGATTTTACTCAAAAAGATTATTAGGTATGAATCCTTAGTTAATTTAAGTCTAATTTTTTAATTTAATTTATTAATGGAAAAAAAAGAATGTAAGTCGAAGTCACTTTCTTGGTACTTCTCTTTGATTCTAATTGCATTATTCTTGAGCATAAATGTAACGGCTCAAAATATAACGCAAAATGGTGTTGTTCTCGATCAGAACAATGAACCAATGATTGGTGTAACAGTACGTGTAAAAGATGGGAATACGGGTGCTATTACAGATTTGGATGGTAACTTTTCAATTAAATGTAACAAAAATGCGACCTTAAGTTTTTCTTTTATGGGTTACAAAACTGTAGACCAAAAAGCGAGTGGACAGAGAATGAAAGTTGTAATGATTGAAGATGCACAAGCATTGGATGAAGTTGTTGTTGTGGGATATGGTTCTATGGCAAAAAAACATATAACTGGTTCTATGACATCTGTAGATGCCAAAGTTTTAGAAGAAAAAAATGCTGTAAATGTATTCGATGCACTACAAGGAGCTGCACCTGGTATGCAAATTACAAGTAGTTCCGGTGCTCCAGGAGCTTCATCTTATGTATCCATTCGTGGTGCTTCCACTTTTAGTGATGATGGTGTTGCACCATTGTATGTTGTAGATGGAGTTATTGTAGATAATATCGATGATCTTTCACCTAGTGACATTAAGCAAATTGATGTCATGAAAGACGCAGCATCGTCTGCTATTTATGGTGCCCGTGCTGCAAATGGTGTAATATTAATTACAACTAAATCGGGAGAAACTGGTAAACCCCGTATAGATGCCCGTTATCAACATTCATTCTATACACCTGCCCGTAAATTACCTCAAGTAAATGCTTTTGAGAGCCGTTTAAGTATGGCCGCCAGTGATTTAAGTAATCCTTCTAAAACATTGGAAAAATTTTCAGCACGTACTGACTCTGTTGGGCTACAATACAGTACAAATTATTATTATCAAGACCTTTTATTACGTACAGGACATCGTGATGATGCAAATGTTCAGATTAGTGGAGGTAATGACGGGTTTAAGTATAGGGCAAGTTTAAATTATTTAGGTCAAAAAGGTATTTATCTTAACTCTAAAAGTGATAGGTATACAGCTAATTTCAATATCGATTACGAACCGTGGAAGAATATTAAATTTACTACACGTATCCGATTAAGTTATGACAAAAGGAATGATGTCAAGACAGGAGTCATTAAAGATGCTTTACGTCGTGATCCCGATATGATTATTTGGTATCCCGATGGTGAACTTATACCATATTATTCTTCTGGTGGCCGACGTAATCCTATAGCAGAATTATCTCAACGTTTAGATGAAAAAACAAATTACAGGGGTAATTTCTATCAAGGCTTAAATTGGAATTTTACACCTTGGTTGAGTCTGACAGCTAGTATTTCAGCAGATTACACTTCAGCCCGTAGATTACAATTCTCTTCTAAATATTTGGAGGGAAGTGATAATGGAAAGAATACTGGTGAAGACCAGACTGCACAAACATGGAAATATGCAGGTGAAGCTTATCTTTCTTTTAACAAAACCTTTGTGAAAGACCATTCACTAAGTGCCACCCTAGGTAGTACATTTGAAACTTCAAATCAACATCTTTATAGAATTGGTGGTAGTTATTTTGTTTCAGAAGATATCTATTATATGAACTTGGCGACAGTCAAAGACTTAAGTAAAGTTTATACAACCGGATGGGATGAAGCAATGGTTGGGGTATTCGGACGTTTTGTTTATAGTTGGAAAAGTCGCTATACCCTTTCAGGTCTTGTACGTTTTGATGGGTCTTCTCGCTTTGGCCAGGACAATCGATGGGGAGCGTTTCCCTCTGTTTCAGCAGCATGGCGTTTTTCTGATGAACCTTTTATGCGTTGGTCCAATAACGTATTATCAGATGCTAAACTAAGAGCAAGTTTTGGTATTACTGGTAACGACCGTATAGGACGGTATGAATCATATACGACTTATACTTCAGGTTCTCAAAGTTATAATGGTGTTGGTGGAGTTGTACCTTCTTCTAAATATGGTAATCCCAAATTAAAATGGGAACAAACAAAACAAACAAACATTGGTTTAGATTTAAGTTTTTTAGGTGGACGTATTATGTTCGTTGCCGAAGCTTATATTAAAAAGACAAGTGATTTGTTAGCAGACTTTAATTTACCTTATACGAGTGGATACGACAATATGCGTATTAATCTAGCTGCTATTGAAAATAAAGGTCTTGAACTTTCTCTAACTGCAGTTCCTGTCAGAACACGTGATTTCAACTGGAATACAACTGTTAACTGGTGGAAAAACAAAAACAAAATTACAGATTTAGCTAGAGAAGATTATATAACCGGTGGTGCATGGCTGGTTGCTAAAGGTCAACCTGCAGGATTGTGGTATGGATATGAAAATCTTGGAGTTTATGAATATGATGCCAGTAATGCCTGGACACCAGATTATGCCACTCGATTAAATCCAGTATTCAAACGCGATACAGAAGGAAATGTAATTATCGGTTTGAATGGTCAACCTACATTGGAGAAGTATGTAACTCCCGATGGAAAAGATTATACAGGAGAAGTAAAACAGATGACAGTGAATGGAGTTGTAGCCGGAGGTGGAGATGTGATTTGGTATAATCAACCTGATGAGAATGGAAAACGCGACAATGTTATCAATTCCAACGATCAAAAAGTTTTAGGAAATGCAAATCCTGACTGGTTTGCTTCTTGGATAAATTCATTTAGCTACAAGAATTTCTCATTAAGTATGAATTTTTACGTCAGCTGGGGAGGTTTAGTCTGGAATGATGTAAAACGTTACTATACTTCATGGGGAGGAAATACCCATAAACAGTCTCCTGAATATATTTATCAGGGATGGAAATATCCCGGAGAAATTACAAGTTGGTATGCTTTGGATTCACGTGCTCGAAAAACGACTAATCACTCTATGAGTTTAAGTAGTCAGTTCCTAGAAGACGCGACATTTATTCGTTTGTCAGATCTTCGTTTGAGTTATACTATTGATAAAAAAATCTTGAACAAAACTCCATTTCGCAATGTACAGGCTTATATTTATGGTAAGAATCTAATTACATGGACGAATTATAGCGGTTTCGATCCTGAAGTAGAAGTTAAAGTATTGACACCAGGAAAAGATGATTCCAGTTATCCTCGCAGTCGCGAATTTGGTTTTGGTATTAATGTTGGATTCTAAAAGAAAAAAAATGAAGAACTATATATATATACTTATTGCAGGAATCTTGACACTGACCAGTTGTGATGATTTCCTAAGCCGATCTCCTTTATCTGATTTATCTCCTGAAAATTATTTTACTGATAAAGCTGAAATGAAAAACTGGAATGCTGGTATCTACGATGCTTTCCAAGATGCATTATCGCAAAAACAAATTCTGTATGGTGATGTTCGTTCAGACAATGTGCACACAACCAGTTATGCTCCCGATTGGCTTTATATGAATGCTATAACTCCGTCCAGAAATGAATGTAGTTGGCAGGCCTTTTATCAATGTATTTCCAGATGTAATATAGGAATTGAGAAATACCCTACGATTCCTAATATTCTCGAATCAGAATATGCTCCGTATATGGCTCAATGCTATGGAATGCGTGCTTACATGTATTTCTGGGCTACCCGTGTATGGGGCAAGTTACCCAAAATCACTTCTGCTTGGGATGGATCACTAGATAATATCTATGTAAAGCGCTCCTCTTTGGAAGAAATAAAAACACAAATTCTTAAAGATATTGATCAAGCTTTGAAATATTTCCAAATTTCAGATATTTCAGATAAATATTATTTAAGTTCAGCTGCTATGCACGCTTTAAGAACAGATGTGTATATGTGGTACAACGAATATGAAAATGCTTTGAATGAATCGGAATATTTTATAGATAATGATACTTATGAGTTGGTAAAAGATGAAGCAGAATGGAAAAATATTTTCTTAAAACCAGGAGATTCCAAGGAAGTTATATTTGCAATGCACTGGGATTATGAAAGTAATGGCGCTAATAGTGGTTGGCCCGGTCAATTAGGAGCCAGCAACACCAATAATGGCTTTCAAATGTCAGAGGAAATGTTCATAGAATTTATAGATCGTCTTCGTTCTGGAGAGGGAGCGGATGCTCGTTTTTGGAATACGGTCGATACAGTTAAACTATACTATAGTAATTCACGGTTACCTTTAACTTACGCTACTTATACAGCTAGCGGCATTCAAAAATGTATTAAATACAGTGATGTTGATCCGGAACGAGAATATGACAGTACTAATGGAGTCTATAAATCTCATTTTGCAGTTTTAAACACAACAGATAGTGATCAAAAACTAGTAATGTATCGTTTGGCAAATATCATGTTACTACGTGCTGAAGCTCTAAATAAATTAAATCGTGGAGATGAAGCACTTGATATAGTCAATGATATACGGACACGTGTTGGATATATGAAAGATGCAAAAACGGAAGTCTCCAGTGTAACCAATCAGGCAGAAGTGGAAAGTATAATTCTCCAAGAACGACAATTGGAATTGTATGGAGAGGGATGTCGGTGGTTTGACTTGATGCGTACAGGACATTTGATAGAAGTGATGGATCCTGTTTATTCTGCTCGTCAAGAAGCTGCCGGAGTTCAAGTTACTGGTTTCGGGGATGAAGGTACTAAGTATTGGCCGATCAACTATAGGGAGTTTGAAACAAATTTAGCGTTAAAAGGAGATCAAAACCCTCCGTATGCAGAACGTTAATAAAGTAGAAATAAAATATTAAAACCAAGAAATAATGAAACTGAGAAATATAAAGAAAGTATTTGCCTTTTGGGTAGTCCCTTTTATTTTCACAAGTTGTGAACTTTTTGGATTGGATTTTCAAGATTCGTATGATTTTGATTACGATGCAGGTATACCGAGTAATAAAGTAAATATGTCCACATACGATTTTATAAAATCACGTACAGACATATTTTCTTTACTACAGGAAGCTATTATATATGCAGGAGTTGAAAATGAGTTTAAACAGCCTAACGCTACTTATCTATTGCCTACTAATACGGCATTTAATTCTGAAACAGAATCTGACAAAAGTTATTTCCAAACACATCAATTATCATATGTTGATGAAGAAACAGGTGAATTAGTTTCATATCCTCCTATTTCAATGACAGCATACCCCAAAGAGCAGGTAAAGGAATTTTTGTTATATCATATTGTCAAGGGACAGTATACTTTTACGAATTTACCGGCAGAACCTACTTGGTATGATACTTTTGCAGCGGCAGATACAGCTAAAGTAAATATGTATATACTGAAAGATCGTAATCCTAATTTGACTTTTAATAATTTTGATGGTCATTATAAATCAACTATAAAACCTCGTACCGCTAATTTATATTCAATTGACGGTTCTTATATTCATGTACTAGATAGTTGGCTTGACCGTCCTACTAAGGAGCAAATACATATTAAGTAATATTAAAAAGAAATGATTATGAAATATTTATATCAATTGCTTATCATACTGTTTTGTACTTTTAACTTTATTGCTTGTGGTGATGAAGATTTTATTGAGATAGACTCTTTAAGTGCAAATGGTGATGAATTTTATTGCAATCAAAAAGTAAAGTTATGGATGTGTGTTCGTTCCAGCGACTTGTGGCATACAACCTATCAATGGAGTTGTGATGGTGGAAGTTTGACACAACCTCAAGGTTTAAATGAGATGACTTGGAAAGCGCCTAGTACTCCAGGCATCTATACTGTTACATGTAAGGCAACTGTGGGAGGAGAAACTCAAACCCGTTCACACAAAATGTATGTTTCTCGTTATTACTTCGACACATTCGAAAATATAACCCATTCTCTATCTTTACAAGGAAGTACCAAAAGCAGTCTTAAAAAAGAATCTAATGGTAATCAATATCTTCAGGTCAGTGTTAATTCCTCAGCAGAAGTAACCCGCTATATACGCCGTTCTTTTGGTGATGAAGCTTTATGTACTCCTTTCAGTACACGTATGAAATTAGGATTTGATAGCAATGTACCAACTACACAAAATATTACAGTTGGGAAAAAAAGTGGCGCTTCCGTTTTTGAATATCGTTGGAATTTACGAGCACATTCTTCTAACAATGGCGCTTATTTGAATCAAATTCGTTTAATATGGTATCCTACTATACCTAAAGATGGATATCCTGTTGTGCCTGAAGGGAGTTCTGTTGTTGAAGGTAATCCAGACTACAATGTGCAAGTTGTAGTACAATATACAGGAAGTAATGGCGTAAAGACAACATACAATGAATATCATAATTTAAATACGTTGAATGTATTTACTAAAACCAAGGTTTTCAAAAATGTTTCAATGGCTGTTGATGAAAACGAACAGTTATCTGTGTACATTGATGGTATTGAAGCTTTAAGTAGTAATCTTGTAAAACAAGCACGTATGGAAAATGCATGTGAAGGTGTGATTTCAATAAACAATTGGGAACTTTATATAATGAACGGTGATGGAGGTAAGAAAATACCGCAAATATATATAGATGATACAGAAGCATCTACTTCTGAAATATTGAAATAATACGGTTTATTTAAGTATCTGGGAATTCAGGTATGGATATTCCCAGATACTATGTATTTTAAAGATATAATTATGATCAAAAAAATATTTCTAATAGGAGTGATTATTGTCATTACATTGCCATGTTTTGCCCAAAATATCAAAGGTATCATAACCAATGCCAAACAACATCCGCTAAAAGGAATAAAGGTTTGGAGAAAAAACACGACAGAGAGTGTCAAGACAGATAAAATGGGAGTATTTATGTTTACAGATTTAACACAGACTGACACTCTGATTATTTCTGTATCTAAAAAAGAAGAAGCTGCTATTCCCGTCCAAGACCTAAAAGAAATAGTTATAAAACTAGAGAAAAAAAATTACATTATTTATGACGGGATCAATGAATATAAACGAGAGTATAAGAAAATACTTCGTATGAATACTTCTACTAATATTTTGACTCACGAACAGATTGCAAAACTTTCAGCCAATTCTATATATGATATTTTGAAAGGTACGTTACCCGGAGTACAAGTTTCCGATGGAACTAATGGACAACAAATTTCGATTCGTGGAGGAAATTCTTTTAATTTGAATACAGAGCCACTCTTTGTAGTAGATGGAACCCAATATGAAAACAGTGCGGACGTTGACGCTTCAATATCTATTAATGACATTGAAAAAATTGAGGTTATGAAAGACGGAGGAGCTTATGGAATGAAAGGAGCTAATGGAGTTATTATTATTACTACAATGAAAAGATAAACATTATGAAAAGATATACTACTTTCCGTTTATTGCTTTTTCTATTACATTCATAATAACAACAAGCAATAAAGTGTAAGCTGTAGGTTCCATCTTTCAGAAAAAAGTAGTCTTATCTTTTCAAAAAATAATAAATATTTCACAAGAAAAAGTTTATTTACATGCAGATAAATCCTATTGTTTTGCAGGCAATACTATTTGGATAATAGTTTATTCTGGAAACGCAAAAACAAAGTAATACAACGTTTAAAAATTCCAGAACAGAATGGTGTTTTTCCTTTTTTATTGCATTCCCCTCCAATATAGCAGAAGGTGATTATTATCTTCCTAAATACTCTAAATCGAATATTAATATCATAATACCTGACAATAGGACAACCATTCACTGATAACCCAAATTAGTATTTAATCAAGATGGCTATACTTGTGCCAATTTCTTTACATCCGATCGCTCTAACTTTTATACAATTATTATTGAAGGGATTACAAATAAAGGAAGTTCATATCATTATGAATATTTGTTGAAATGATAATTGTTATAAATAACAATTAAAAGAATAGGAACTCTACACTTCTAAAGGTTCTTATTTTACCAGACATATCAATTAACATACAAGAATAGAATAAAAATCCTCCTCCAGTATTAGTTTAAGTAAAATAATTTTTTAATGTACACAAAAACAGGAATTAGTCATATTGACTAATTCCTGTTTTTATTATATAACACTTAAAACAACCTATTTATCATTAGACATAATAAAAAAATAGAACATTATCTTAGTATATATGTATTCATATTTTATCGTACATGAAAATCTCATTTCAATTCCGTATTGATATTATG
>ERZ791802.2037-NODE-2037-length-13168-cov-3.320217_pt1 | contig 13168 bp, 10 predicted proteins | sample MGYA00510308_ERZ791802 | MGnify/ENA primary metagenome ERZ791802 (study PRJEB30046, sample SAMN00792028) | human gut metagenome | study: EMG produced TPA metagenomics assembly of the A metagenome-wide association study of gut microbiota in type 2...
GAGGTTCCGATTTCTCTCCACGCGGCAAGTCAAATGCCGAGGTTATGAGATTTTGCCAAGCATTCATGCTGGAATTATGGCGTCACATCGGTCCTGAAACAGATGTACCGGCAGGAGACATTGGCGTAGGCGGTCGTGAAGTAGGTTTCATGTTCGGTATGTACAAAAAATTATCTCATGAATTTTCCGGAGTCTTAACAGGAAAAGGACGTGAGTTTGGTGGCTCATTAATTCGTCCGGAAGCTACCGGATATGGGAACATTTACTTCCTCATGGAAATGTTGAAAACAAAAGGGACTGATTTAAAAGGTAAGATATGCACAGTTTCCGGTTCCGGAAATGTTGCCCAATACACTGTAGAAAAGGTAATTGAATTAGGTGGTAAAGTCGTTACCATGTCAGACTCTGACGGATATGTATACGACCCAGACGGCATTGATCGCGAAAAGCTGGACTATATCATGGAACTAAAGAATCTGTATAGAGGCCGTATCCGTGAATATGCAGAGAAATATGGCTGCAAATATGTAGCAGGTGCTCGTCCGTGGAATGAAAAATGCGATATTGCACTTCCTTCCGCTACACAAAATGAGCTGACCGAAGATGATGCAAAAGCATTGGTTGCCAATGGGTGTATGGCAGTCAGCGAAGGAGCAAATATGCCTTCTACTCCGGGAGCCATCCGCGTATTCCAGGAAGCCAAGATTCTATATGCTCCGGGAAAAGCAGCCAATGCCGGCGGTGTATCTGTTTCCGGTCTTGAAATGACTCAGAACTCAATTAAATTAAGCTGGAGCGCAGAAGAAGTCGACGAAAAGTTGAAAAGCATCATGCAAAACATTCATGTAGCTTGCGTACAATATGGAAGTGAAGCAGATGGATATGTAAACTATGTAAAAGGTGCCAATGTAGCAGGTTTTATGAAAGTAGCCAAAGCCATGATGGCACAAGGCATTGTCTAAACTTAAATTTACCATATATTCTTTTTATGAATGTCCGTCCCTTAGTGGCGGACATTTTTATTTAGTCTGTTTTCTCAACAAACAAAACAATTAAAGCGTAAATACCCAAAAACAGTGATTTTATATTTTATAACATCTACCATAATACAGGAATCGCTATTAAAACATAACATTTTACATATCAGCGCTTTAGCGCAAATAAGAAATATCTTTATGCAATACAATTGAAATAATTTATTTAATTTTTTGGGATATTAAATAATAAAACATACATTTGCGGCGTAAAACATTTATTTATTAATCAATTAAAAATTAAAAAGCATGAACATTTTACGTGGATTTAAAGCTATTGCAGCGTTTATTTTAGTTGCTGCATTATTTGCTAGTTGTTCTGAAGATCAGACATCTTTATCTATCAGTGATATTCCAGGAACAGCAAAAGTTATAGGTAAACTTACTTATAGTGAGGGAGAAAGCTATAACACTATTACAAGCCAACTAGTAACAAATATCATTCCTGCAAGAGGAAAAAAAGTATTTGTTCAAGTATCAAATTCATCATTAGATCCGAATGGACAGGCAGACGGTTACGCTGTTTACGAAACAACAACAGATGACAAAGGAGAATTTGAAGTTGAAATCCCAGCAGTTATTGATGGCGTATCTGTATCTGTAAGAGCAGAATCTTTCACTGGTCAATATTCTGAACTTCAACGTTCTTCAACATCTATCAGCGGATGGGTTGAAGTTAAAAAGGATGTAGTTTATTCTTATTATTCATCTGGTAATTATGTTATGCCTAACGGTATTCTGGTGGCTGACGGTCAATACACTTACGTAGTTCGCTCAACCAACAATAACTACTAATCATAACGATTAAAACAGAAAATATGAAAAAATTAATATCAATTATAACAATCATTTGTTTACTTCCATTAATGGGAGTAAGTGCTCAGGAAAAAGCTGAAAAGCAATATCTTCCTGAAGAAGGAGACTGGGCTATAGGAATAGATGTTGTACCATTGTTGAAATATGTAGGTAATGCATTCAATGGTTCACAAGAAAATGAAATAGAAAGTCTTGGTGGAGCTCCATTTACAAAGAACAATAAAAACTTCAGAAACAGAATGCTTATGCCGGATGTTTCTATCATGGGGAAATATATGTTGACTGACGAATGGGCTTTACGTGCAAATGTTGGAATCATGGTTCGTTCGGAATATGACAGACGTTATGTAAAAGATGATAAAGCTGCTTTACTTAACCCATTAAGTAACGATAAAGTAATAGATAAAGCTCATCATTCAAGAAATGGTATGAGTATTGCTGTCGGCGCAGAATATCGTAAAGGTTCTAAAAGAGTTCAGGGTGTATTCGGAGCTGGATTGTTATTTGCGTTCCAAAACGATAAAACCACTTATAGCTGGGGAAATGAAATGACAACTATCAATCAAAATCCAAGCATTGCTTTTGATAGAAATAATGAAACTATGCTAGGCGATAACCGTATACTCAAAAACAATGGACAAGGTTCTGACTTTTATACAGGTATTACCGGTAGTGCAGGTGTTGAATGGTTTATCGCTCCTAAAATTTCTTTAGGCGCAGAAGTTAATCTAAGCCTATACTATCTGTTTGGAAACCAAACTTACATAGAAAGTGAAGGTTACAACACTTCTACTCAGAAAATTGAAACAAGAACGGATTTAGTATCACCGGGCAACAGAGGTTTCTATATCGGAACTGAAAGCTTAGGAGGTTCTCTTAACATGACGTTCTATTTCTAATAGATAAGCATTATTCATAATAGAAACAGGTAATTCTTTCCGAAGAATTACCTGTTTTTTGTTTTATCAAAACAAAGCGTTATCTTTGGCGCATGATCTTAATACATTAAAAATGAAAACGAAACACCTAATTCTAATGAGCGGAATGGCAATAATCAGTGCTTGCAGTTCAAAAACGACTTTGTCCTACCCTGAAGCTATTAAGGACAATACAGTGGATACTTATTTCGGAACAGAAGTTGCTGATCCATATCGTTGGCTCGAGAATGACACGTCACAAGCTACATCTGCATGGGTAAAAGCAGAAAATGACATCACCAATGCCTATCTGGCAAGAATTCCCTTTCGTAATAAGTTGAAAGAAAGACTAACCCAACTAACCAATTACGAAAAAATAGGTACACCATTCAAAAAGAATGGCAAATACTATTTCTACAAAAATGACGGACTACAAAACCAAAATGTACTTTATGTAAAAGAAACTCTCGATGGAGAAGCTAAAGTGCTATTAGACCCCAATAAACTATCAGATGATGGTACAGTTGCCCTCAATGGAATCTCTTTTTCCAAAGATGGGAAATATATGGCATACGCAATCTCACGTAGCGGTTCCGATTGGATAGAAATTTATGTTATCGACCTCGCAACAAGTGAGCTGACAGACGATCATATTTTATGGGCGAAATTCAGTGGTGCATCTTGGCAAGGCAACGGTTTTTATTACAGTGCTTATGATGCTCCAACAAATGGAAAAGAATATTCCAATATAAATGAGAACCATAAAGTCTACTATCATAAAATTGGCGATCCGCAATCAAAAGATCAATTAATCTATCAGAATCCTCAGTATCCTAAACGATTTTATTCTGCCAGCACCGATGAAGACGAGAAAATTCTATTTATTGACGAATCGGGAGCAGGAAGTGGGAACAACCTATCACTCAAAGATCTGACAAAAACAAATTCCCCACTTATCCCAATGACGGAAGATTACAATTTCATCTATATGCCGATCGAGGTTATAGGAAATACAATTTATATCCTCACCAATTATGATGCTCCAAAGTATCGTGTAATGACTGCGGATATAAATTCACCTAACATCCGGAATTGGAAAGAATTAGTTCCAGAAAATGAATCAGTACTCTCCGGCGCACAGATTATAGGAGGTAAGTTAATCCTGACTTATGATAAAGATGCCTCCAATCATGCTTACGTCTATGCATTGAATGGAGAACAAGAGCATGAGATTACGCTTCCGTCACTTGGTTCCGTTGGATTCAGTGGAAATAAAGATGACAAAGAAACATTCTACACTTTCACATCTTTCACTTTCCCGGGAACTATTTATAAATATGATATTGATAAAAACAAATCCGAACTTTATCTTAGCCCGAAGGTTGATTTCAACCCAGAAGAATTTGTCACCGAACAAATATTCTATACAAGCAAAGACGGAACTAAAGTTCCAATGTTCCTTACTTATAAGAAAGGTTTAAAACGCGACGGAAATAATCCTGTATTCCTCTATGGATATGGTGGCTTCAACGTTAGCCTCAACCCTTATTTCTCAACTATGCGACTACCATTTCTTGAAAATGGAGGTATTTATGTACAAACGAATTTGCGTGGCGGAAGTGAGTATGGAGAAGAATGGCATCAGGCAGGTATCAAAATGAATAAACAAAATGTATTCGATGATTTTATCTCTGCAGCAGAATACTTAATTAGCGAGAAGTATACGAACAAAGACAAAATCGCCATTGTAGGTGGTTCAAACGGAGGATTACTTATCGGAGCTTGTGTAAACCAACGCCCGGACTTATTTAAAGTAGCCATTCCACAAGTCGGAGTTATGGATATGCTCCGCTATCATAAATTTACCATCGGATGGAATTGGGCTAGTGATTACGGAACAAGCGAAGACAGTAAAGAAATGTTCGAGTATTTATATGCTTACTCTCCACTACATAATATTAAAAATGACGGAACTCCTTATCCGGCTATTATGATAACAACTGCAGATCATGACGATCGTGTGGTTCCAGCCCACTCTTTCAAATATGCAGCAACTTTACAGGCATCTAACACAGGAGATGCCCCGAAACTTATTCGCATAGAAAGTAAAGCCGGTCACGGAGGCGGCAAACCGATGAGTAAAATCATTGACGAAACAGCAGATATTTATGCTTTCATCTTATATAACATGGGATATAAGAATATAGAATAAACGATATTATATTAATATCTTAAATTAATGGTGTGCACCATCAAGGACGATGATGTACACCATTAATATTAATAAAAAACTAACTTAGCTATTTTGCAGAACAGTTATTCTTTTCCGGGCAACATCACCGCTCCTTTATTCTTCTTTCCATCCATCTTTACGACTAAAGGTTGGTCAAAATGGACATGACGAAGATATTGCGTTTCATGCTCTGCCGGAAGATTATTTAAAAATTCCTGATTATAAACCCCATCATTACGAAAAGCATTGATTGTAAAATAGCCGACTCCGAAAGAAGTGAGGTTTTGAAAGAAGTGTGTTCCCTGACTCGGGTCCACTCGATAATTTGTCAGCCCGGCTTCTACAATAACGCGAGCAGCAGATATATGCGGCCATTTCACCGGAATACCAAGCCACGTATCACTACTACCCCATCGTCCGGGTCCTACCAGAATATAACTCTTTCCTTTATCCAGGAACTCTCGATTCAGTTTTTCTATTTCATAAGCTATCAACTGATTATTAGAAGCACTGTATCCATCAGTTTTCACATATATAACATCTTGGATATCATTCATAATGCCATGTCCCAATGAATTTTCAGAACGTAATAAAACGTCCTCATCTTTAATTAAAGATAAATCCTCATCAAGCATCTCCTTACTATCCACTATCGGACGAATCTGTAACAAATAAAAGGTTCCGGTCTTTCCGTTTTCCATATTCAGTGTAGCTGCAAACTCAATCTCAACAGGACGCCTCATTTCATTCTGTCCATGCTCCAGCACTAATTGAAGAATACGGGCCAATGGAAAAACATCATGCTGAAGGATATTCGCAAAAGTTATTAGTTTTCTTCCACCCGGATAGTAACCGTCACGAATGATTTGATCATAAGGATCAAATGTAGAAGCAATATACCTCAATGAGCCATCCTTCTCCGCCTCCTTCACGTGAAGTTTCAAGAGATTAAACCCATCGTCAATAGAAAAATTATGACCGATATTCTTCATATCCAACACGTAAAATTGAGTTTGTGTCTCTCTTAGAGCTATATCTATTTCACTGGTTTGCAATATTCGATTCGGATGATATGGTGAAAAACGCAAAGTCATACCACCATCCACAATATATTTTCCCAACCCCAAAGCTAGGTTGACCGTACCTTCCTCAGGCTTCTCATCGCCAATAGGGTAATAATTCAACGAACGTGCCACGCCGGACATAGAAGGATAATAACGATCACCATACTGATTACCAACTACTTCTTGCAAAATGACAGCCATTTTTTCCTGATCTATCACATTCGAAGTCGCTTGCATATAAGCCTTACTGTCCCTATAATATACTGATGCATAAACTCCTTTTATCGCATCACTCAGCATACGGAGCATTTCATACTTATCATCCAGATAAGGAATCATATATGTAGAGTAGATTCCGGCAAAAGGTTGATAATGGGAATCTTCCAACAAGCTGGAAGAACGAATTGCAATAGGTGATTTTACCACATCAAAAAATGTAAAGAAATCCTCTACCAAACGATCGGGCAACTTCGCTTTCAAAAAACATTTCAAAATCACGTCATCATCTGCATCTGATAAAGCTATCTGGTACAAATTATTAGTATCCATAAACTCATCAAACACGTCCGTACACAGCACGACTGTTTTAGGGATGGCAACCTGGGCATTCTCAAACTGGTCAAACTCGGGGTGGTGTTTTATCATATTATCAATAAAAGCAAGTCCTCTACCCTTGCCTCCCAATGATCCGTCACCAATACGTGCAAAATTTGAATATCGATCAAAACGGTCACGTTTAAAAACAGCAACTACACCCTGATTCTTCATTTTACGATATTTCACGATTGCATCAAAAATAATACGTCGATGCGCATCAACATCCTGAAGACTATCCCAGGTTATCTGCTTCAAAAACTCTGCAACAGGAAACATTGCACGGGAATAAAGCCAACGCGATACATGATTGCGACTAATATGATAAAGAAAAGACTCTTTAGGGATAGCAAATACAACATTTTGCAGCTCTTTCAGATTGCGAACACGAGCAATTTCCTCCATTGTATCAGGATTACGAAAGATAAAATCGCCAAAACCGAAGTTATCAGACACCGCCCTTCGCAAATCAATATTCATTTTCTTCGAATTCTTATCAATAAAGCTCGCATTAAAACGAGCAGCATAAACCTTATTCTCCGTTTCCGAAGACTGGATTATAAGCGGAACAAACTCATCTTTCTTCCTAATCTCCGAACAAAGTTTTATACCTGCCAAAGCATCTTTTTCTCCTTTTCTCGGAAAACGAACATCTGTTATTACCCCCAATATATTATCAGCATACTTTTCATAAAGCTCCATCGCTTCCTCATATGTGCGTGCCAATGCTATTTTAGGACGCCCACGCATACGTAATGTCTGCTGATGTGCATTCAACGCTTCGGTTGAGAATTCTTGACTTTGCTTCAACACAAATTTGAACAGGTAAGGCAATACAGAAGAATAAAAACGAATTGAGTCCTCGACCAATAAAATCATTTGCACACCCACTTCCTTGACATCGTGTTCCAGGTTCATCTTATCCTCAATCAACTTAATGATAGAAAGCAGTAGATCTGTATTTCCCAACCAACAAAAAACATATTCGAAAGCACTTAAATCCTCATTCGCAATCCGTTTCGTGATGCCATGCGAAAAAGGCGTCAATACAACCAACGGTATATGCTCATATTTTGCTTTAATGCTACGGGCAATCTGGAATGTATCACTATTATCTGTTCCGGGCATACAGATCACCAAATCAAAAGGTATATTCGCCAACTGTTTCCACGCCTCCTCTTCCGTAGATACCTGAGTAAAACGCGGAGGATAACGCAAACTTAAATCAGTATATTCATTAAATATCTTTTCATCAATACGTCCGTCATCTTCCAACATAAATGCATCATAAGGATTGGCAATAAGTAAAACGTTAAAAATGCGCTTAGTCATTAAATTAACAAACGAAGTATCTTTAAAATATAGCTGACTTAATTTCAGTTTACTGAGCATAACGATTTGTTTTATATATAATAAGGTATAGCAAATTTGGGAATAATAATCGGGCTATGCAAGAAAAAAACATCAATAAAATATGCCACATAATATATTTTGAGGCTTAAACTATCTTTTTATCATTATTAACGCAAAATTTTATCGAAAACATTAGGACATTATTATAGAATCCCTATCTTTGCATACGTATTCGTTTACAAAATAACAATTAACCCTTAAAATTATAATACCATGAACATCGAACGAATCATGTCCTCTCTTGAGGCAAAACACCCCGGCGAACTTGAATATCTTCAGGCCGTAAGAGAAGTACTTATCTCTATTGAAGACATATATAATCAACACCCTGAGTTTGAAAAGGCTAAAATCATCGAACGCCTAGTAGAGCCGGATAGAATTTTCACATTCCGCGTGGCATGGGTAGATGATAAAGGCGAGGTACAAACCAACTTAGGTTATCGCGTTCAATTCAATAACGCAATAGGCCCGTACAAAGGTGGTATCCGTTTCCATGCATCAGTAAACCTTTCAATCCTTAAATTCTTAGGTTTCGAACAAACTTTCAAAAATGCTTTGACTACTCTCCCTATGGGTGGTGGTAAAGGTGGCTCAGATTTCTCTCCACGTGGTAAGAGCGATGCGGAAATTATGCGTTTCTGCCAAGCATTTATGTTGGAACTTTGGCGTCATATTGGTCCTGACATGGACGTTCCTGCCGGTGATATCGGTGTAGGTGGCCGTGAAGTAGGCTATATGTTTGGAATGTACAAAAAGTTAACCCGTGAATTTACAGGAACTTTAACCGGTAAAGGTTTGGAATTCGGTGGTTCACTAATACGTCCGGAAGCTACTGGTTTCGGTGGATTGTATTTCGTACATCAGATGCTTAAGGCAAAAGGTATCGATATTAAAGGTAAGACCGTAGGTGTTTCCGGTTTTGGTAACGTAGCATGGGGAGCTGTCACTAAAGCTACTCAATTAGGTGCTAAAGTTGTCACAATTTCAGGTCCTGACGGTTACATTTACGATCCGGATGGTATCAGCGGTGATAAGATTGATTATATGCTCGAACTTCGTTCATCCGGAAATGATATCGTAGCTCCATATGCAGAAAAATATCCGAATGCAAAATTCGTTGCAGGACGTCGTCCTTGGGAAGTTAAAGTAGACATTGCTCTTCCTTGCGCTACTCAAAACGAGTTGAACGGAGAAGATGCTCAACACTTAATCGACAATAAAGTAACTTGCGTTGGTGAAATTTCTAACATGGGATGTACTCCGGAAGCTATTGATAAATTCATCGAACATAAAATGTTGTATGCACCGGGTAAAGCTGTTAATGCTGGTGGTGTTGCTACATCCGGTTTGGAAATGTCTCAAAATGCCATGCACTTAAGCTGGGACGCAAATGAAGTAGACGAAAAACTTCACGGTATTATGTACGGAATCCACGAACAATGCGTAAGATACGGTACAGAACCTGACGGCTACATTAATTATGTGAAAGGTGCCAATATCGCCGGCTTCATGAAAGTAGCTCATGCTATGATGGCTCAAGGAATTGTTTAGTATTAAATAAATAGTTGAATTCTCGTTTAGTTGTATTTGTATTTTGTGTAAGCGTTATCCCCTTTTGTGAAAAAGCAGATAACGCTATTTTTATATGCATATTATTATTATCTTTGTGCGTATAAATAAATAAACAATTATGATAGCCATCGAACTAATAGGAGGATTGGATTCGCGCCTATACGAGCTTGTCGCCCCTTTGGTCATGAATCCGGAAGTACTGAGGCAGAATAGGAACTACCCATTCAAAACGACCAAAAAACATCAATGGCTTATTGCCATATCCCAAGAGAGCGTGATTGGATTTCTTCCAATGGAGATTAGAGACAAACAAGTCATTATCAACAATTACTATACGAAAGAAGAAAACCAAGAGGTTCTGGATCTATTAATAAAAAACGCGATCAAATTTTTCGGGGATGATTATTACCTGGTATCTGTAACCCAAAGACAGCACATTCCTACTTTCCTGCAAAATGGTTTTACTATTGAGTTGGAATGGAAGAATTACGTAAAAATGAAAAAAGCAGAATGAAAAAACAGCCGGACGATGCAAATGTGTATGATCTCGTACAAGAGAGACTAAAACTTATTTTTGCCGAATTCGACAATATTTATGTTTCTTTTTCGGGCGGTAAAGATAGTGGAGTACTTCTTAACCTCTGTATAGACTACATTAGGAAACATAATCTCAATCGACGTATCGGAGTATTTCATATGGATTATGAAGCACAATACCAAATGACAACCGATTACGTTGACCGAACGCTAGCACAAAATCGTGACATTATTGATGTTTACCGGGTATGTGTTCCATTCAGAGTAACAACCTGTGCATCTATGTATCAGGAATATTGGCGTCCGTGGGAAGAAGAACAACGTAGAATATGGGTAAGGGAACGTCCATTAGAATGTCTGGTAAAAGAAGACTTTCCTTTCTATACCGATGAAATGTGGGATTATGAGTTTCAAATAAAATTTGCCGAATGGTACCATAAAAAGAACGATGCTGTACGGACATGTTGTCTAGTAGGCATACGCACACAGGAAAGCCTCAACCGATGGAGAAGTATTTACGGGAGTAATCGCTATAACAGCTACCGTCGTCTGCAATGGATGCGAAAGCTCTATCCGGATGTTTATAATTCCTATCCTATCCATGATTGGAAAACTACTGATATATGGACAGCCAACGGAAGATTCCGATGGGATTACAATGAGATTTACGATCTATATTATAGAGCCGGAGTCCCAATTGAAAAGCAAAGAGTAGCCAGTCCCTTTATTTCAGCCGCACAAGAAACGTTGAAATTATATAAAGCAATAGATCCGCAAACATGGGGGAAAATGCTGGGCAGAGTAAACGGAGTGAACTTTACCGGCATTTACGGAGGGACAAAAGCGATGGGATGGCAAACCATAAAATTGCCGAAAGGATATACTTGGAAGAGATATATGTACTTCTTATTAGATACCCTTCCTCCCGAAACACGCCAAAATTATCTGAATAAATTGGCTGTCAGCATTGATTTCTGGAAAACAAAAGGTGGATGCCTTTCCAGAGAGACTATCAAAAAACTGAGAGATGCCGGAGTAGAGATACATGTAGAAAAAACAACAAATTATAAGACAGAGAAACTACCGGTAAAAATGGACTATCTGGATGACATCAATATCGCAGAGTTTCGCGAAATCCCCACTTACAAACGGATGTGCATCTGCATCATGAAAAATGACCACGCATGTAAGTATATGGGATTCGCTCTTAACAAAGGAGAAAGAGAAAGGAGAGAAAGAATTATCCAAAAATATAAGCATATATTAAAATCATGACAGAAAAAGAATACAAGAGTCCGGTTTATAATGTAAAATCGGTACCGGTAGAAAAGGTTAGGGCCAACAGCTATAACCCTAACCATGTTGCTCCTCCGGAGATGAAACTATTGGAACTTTCCATATGGGAAGACGGTTACACAATGCCTTGTGTGTGTTATTATATTAAAGGAGAAGATATATACGAGTTGGTAGATGGCTTTCACCGATATACCGTATTAAAGACTTCCAAAAGAATCTATGAACGGGAAAAAGGTCTTCTGCCTGTTGTTGTTATAGATAAAGACATCTCTAATCGGATAGCCTCTACTATACGCCACAACCGTGCCCGTGGAGTACATAGCATCGACTTGATGTGTGACATTGTCTCTGAATTAACTAAATCCGGAATGTCAGATGAGTGGATTATGAAGAATATAGGAATGGATAAAGACGAGCTACTACGTCTTAAACAGATTTCAGGCCTTGCAGAATTATTCGCAGACAAAGAATTCAGTATTCCCACGCCTTCCCTTTTCACTGACTACAAATGAGAAAAAACAAAAAAGGAATCTCCCATAACAGAAGATTCCTTTTCTTACATTTAATTTATTTACAATTATAACGCGCCAACTTCTTTTAATGCAGCATTCGTCTTGTGAACAGCAACGGCACTTGCAGCAAACTTAGCTTTTTCATCAGCATTAAGTTCCAATTCAACGATCTTTTCAATACCGTTCTTTCCTAAAATAACAGGAACACCAATACAAAGATCTGATTCCCCATATTCACCTTCCAAATATACTGAACAAGGAATCATCTTCTTCTGATCATGAATAATAGATTCAACTACATAAGCTCCTGCAGCACCCGGTGCATACCATGCAGAAGTTCCTAATAATTTAGTCAATGTAGCTCCACCAACCATTGTAGAAGCAACAACTTCATTCAATTTTTCTTCGCTCAACAATGTACTTACAGGAATACCTTTGTAAGTAGCCAAACGAGCCAACGGAATCATTGTTGTATCACCATGACCACCGATCACGATACCCTCTACTTCATTTGCATTGCAATTCAGAGCTTGAGATAAGAAATATTTAAAACGTGAGCTATCCAAAGCACCACCCATACCGATAATACGGTTCTTAGGTAATCCCAGTGATTTCAATGACAAATAAGTCATCGTATCCATCGGGTTGGAGATAACAACTAAAATTGCATTAGGAGAATATTTCAAGATGTTTGATGCTACAGACTTAACAATCCCTGCATTTACACCGATTAGTTCTTCACGAGTCATACCCGGTTTACGAGGTATACCAGAAGTAATAACAACAACATCAGAATTTGCAGTCTGAGCGTAATCATTTGTGCAACCAACAACTGTTGTATCAAAACCCAACAATTGAGCAGTCTGCATCATATCCATTGCTTTACCTTCGGAAACACCTTCCTTTACGTCAAGCATTACTACTTCGTCAGCTACTTCGTTGAAAGCAAGCACATTCGCACATGTAGCACCTACGTTACCTGCGCCTACTACGGTTACTTTTGACATAATTTTTATTTTTAAAAGTTGATAATAAGTTCGTTCTTTTAGTGGATGCAAATTTACATGTTATTCTGTATTAAAGAAAAATTTCCGTAATAATTTTAGTTAAAGTAAAGACCGCACTTTAATAAATAATTAATCTATGTTTAACCTTTTGCTTATCCATGCAAAAAACACTA